>JAEEGL014351315.1_pt1 | contig 13419 bp, 10 predicted proteins | sample 9134231 | NCBI WGS metagenome assembly JAEEGL01 (sample SAMN16246548, study PRJNA631951) | gut metagenome | biome: gut microbiome; feature: rumen; material: fiber-attached | host: Bos | place: Iran: Karaj | collected 2018-10 | reverse complement strand
GTTGAGTAATTTTGAAATAACATGCTGTTCCACCAGTGATCTTTCACATGAATATTTTAAAGAAAGAAATATCGGAGTTATCTATTTTCATTTCGAGCTGGGCGGAACCGACTATGCCGATGATATGGGCACCACCGTTCCACCCAAGGAGCTTTTTAAGAGAATGCTTGAAGGTGAGGATACCAAGACCAGTCAGGTTACGGTGGGCGAATATACCGAGTTTTTCGAGCCTATGTTAAAAGAAGGCAAGGACATTCTCCACATTGCTTTCTCCAGCGGCCTTTCCGGATCTTATAACTCAGCAAGACTTGCGGTTGAAGAGCTTGCTCCCAAATATCCCGACAGAAAGCTTTATGTTATTGATTCGCTGGCAGCTTCCACCGGTCACGGACTTGTGGTAGATAAGGCTGCGGATCTCAGGGACGAGGGAAAGAGCATCGACGAAGTAAGAGACTGGATCGAAGCCAACAAGAACAGAGCACATCACTGGTTCTTTTCATCGGATCTTACCTTCTTTATCAGAGGCGGAAGAGTAAGCAAGACTGCAGGTGCCATCGGAACCGTTTTGGGTATCTGCCCTCTTCTGAATGTTAACGACGAAGGAAAACTTATCGCGCGCGAGAAGGTAAGAGGCAAGAAGAGAGTCATCAAGCGTATCGTAGAGGTGATGGAGCAGCGTGCCGAAGGCGGCCTCGATTATTCCGGAAAGGTATTCATAAGTAATTCCGATTGCTACGAAGATGCAAGAGCTGTTGCGGATCTTATCGAAGAGAAATTCACCAAGATGAACGGCAAGGTACAGATCTACAGCATCGGAGCTACCATCGGAAGTCATACCGGTCCCGGAACAGTAGCACTGTTCTTCTGGGGTGATGAAAGAGAGAGATGATCTCGGGAGTAAATCATTGCAGAAAAAAACATATTCTTTAAAAAACAAGTATAATGCAGGATCTCAGATGTGGTTTTCCGAGGAAAACAAACTGGACAAAACTCTCCGCAGAAGTGGCTGCGGAGTAATTGCCCTGCATGATCTTGCCCAGTACAAAGGATATATAAAAGCGCCCAAAGAGCGCGATGATTATATGGAGCAGATCCGTAAGATGAAACGGGGCGGTATGTATATCGTCCCCAATCTCGGTATCGCTCCATATTATTATCCCCTTTTATGCAATCAGTATCTGATCAGACACGGAGTAAATCTGAGAGTCGGATGGGGACATACCGCAAGAAACCAGCTTAAGAGGAAGGCTGCTGATATCAAGAAACTTCTTGAACAGGACTATCCCGTAATCTTCGCGGCAGGTCCGAGACTGCCTTTCCTGTTTAAGGACAAGGTGATCCCCATGTACATGGAAGATTTCAGACTTGCCAAGCAGACCGTCAAATCCCATTACATGACAGTTGTCGAGGTTATCGAGGACGGTGACGAGATCTGGATCAAAGCGGCATCCTGGGGATATATATATTGTATGAAGCTTAAGGATATGGTTTCTTTTTCCAAGTATGCATATCCTTTTACTACAAGGTTCTACAGAATCTATGAGAAAAAAAGGAGGAAATAAAGATGGCAGTTGATGCAAGAAAAGTTGCTCTTATAGGTTGCGGATTCGTAGGAAGTGCTTCCGCGTTTGCGCTTATGCAGAGCGGTCTCTTTTCCGAGATGGTTCTTATCGATGCAAATACCGACAAGGCGGAGGGCGAAGCTCTCGATATCGCACACGGTCTTTCATATGCAAAACCCATGCAGATCTATGCGGGTAAATATGAGGACATCGCGGATGCTGCGATCATTGTAATTTCAGCCGGAGCAAATCAGAAGCCCGGTGAGACAAGACTCGATCTTGTTAAGAAGAACATCTCTATTTTCAGATCCATCATGGGAGAACTCAACAGAGTTAAGGTGGAAGGTATCCTTCTTATCGTTGCCAATCCCGTTGATATTCTCACCGCAGCTGCTCAGAAGCTTTCGGGTCTTCCCGAGAACAGGGTATTCGGATCGGGTACCGTTCTTGATACCGCAAGATTTAAGTACCTGTTGGGCGAGCATCTTGATGTAGACGCAAGAAACGTTCACGCATTCATCCTCGGAGAGCACGGCGACAGTGAGATCGCGGTATGGTCTTCTGCAAATATTTCCGGAATTCCCGTAAATGAATTCTGCGAGCTCAAGGGTCACTACGATCATGAGAAGGCTATGAAAGAGATAGCCGACAATGTTAAGAATGCTGCTTATGAGATCATTCAGAAAAAGCAGGCTACATATTACGGCATCGCGATGAGCGTGCGAAGAATATGCGAGGCTGTCATAAGGGATGAAAAGTCCATCCTTCCCGTTTCACGTATGCTTCACGGTGAGTACGGCCTTGACGGAATGGCTCTTTCACTCCCCGCAATAGTAGGAAAGGGCGGCGTTGAAGCTCCCGTTCCCGCAAAGCTTTCCGATGAGGAGCTTGCTGCACTCAGGAAGTCAGGTGAGACCCTCAAGGCGATCCTTGACGAGAATCTCTGATCCTGCGGAGGAAAATTTACCGAAAATTGCCGAAAACATCGGTAAATTAACGTTTTCGGCACTTGAGAAATCGGGCGGATAACTTTATACTGTATACATAGCGTTATAAGTAAGGGTAAGAAAAATCACAGATTTCTTACCCTTTTTTATCCTACAAGAGAGGTGCTTAAGTTGGACAAGAACAAAACCAAAGTTAAGTTTTTAGACTCAAGCATTACGAAGACCGTTGCCGCGGTTGCACTTACTTTTGCAATATCGGGACTTATCCTTTCGGCAATGGCTATCGAGAACGCTGAAGATACCATGGTTGAGGCTTACAAAAAGTACACCATGAACGTGGCACAGGCTGCTGCGGACGGTATCGATGCACTCTGCCAGGAAGGAAGCGGCGATTCGCAGGCAGGCATTGAAAAAGAAAATGCCATGATCGAACTGCTCAGATCGGATCCCGATAACAATAAGTCCGTCCTCAATCAGTATTTCGGCGGAGTACTCGGGGATATAGAGCTTTCCGGAGTTGACGGATCTTATGCTTATTTTGTAAGTGCGGACGGAATGATGGTTTATCATTCGACTGCGGATAAGATCGGAAATTCCGTTGAAAACGCTGCGGTAAAGAATCTTACCACCAGACTCACATCCGGGGAAAAGCCCGCTTCGATAGGCGACGGATCCGTTGTATATGAATACAAGGGAGAGGATAAATTTGCGGGATACGCATTTACGAACGGCGGAAACATAGTTGTCGTAACCGGTGACTATGATCTTGTCATGGCGCCCATAAAGAAGCTCAGAGTATTACTTACCATAACCGCTACGATACTTCTTATCGTTACGATCGCAGCATTCTATATAATCATTTCTTCGATGCTCAAACCCGTTAATCTGCTGGTGGAGATACTCGATGATACTGCAAAGTTCGACCTCAGACATAATCCCAAGTCGGGAACTGTATGTAAGAGAAAAGATGAGTTCGGACTTATCGCAAATTCGGTACGCGATATGAGAAAGAGTCTCAGGGAGATCGTCGGAAAGATCGAAAACACTTCCGAAGAGATCGAGACCAATATGGAAATGCTCGATGAGACTTCAAACGTGGTTAACAGCATGTGTACCGACAATTCCGCGACTACGGAACAGCTTGCTGCGGCGATGCAGGAATGCTCCGCATCATCCGAAAGCATCAATCACGACATCGCAGGCATCCAGAATACCGCTCATCAGATCGAGATGCAGACCAACGACGGAAGTACAGTATCCGATGAGATCATGGACAGAGCTACACAGCTTAAGATCACTACCGAAAAAGCATCACGCACCACCAAGGATAAATATAACGACGTAAAGGTCAAGGCCGATGCAGCCATCGTAAATTCACAGGCTGCCGAGAAGATAAACGAACTTACCGGTACGATCATGGCAATATCCTCACAGACATCGCTCCTTGCACTTAACGCATCCATAGAGGCGGCAAGAGCCGGAGAAGCAGGAAGAGGATTCGCTGTCGTAGCAACAGAGATAGGAAATCTTGCGGGACAGACATCATCCGCAGTTGCCAATATCAACGGCATAGTCGATGAAGTTAATTCCGCGATAACGCAGATGCAGTCCTGCCTTGAGGAAATGGGTGACTTCATCGAAAACACCGTCCTTGCCGATTATGAGGAATTCCAGAAGGTCGGCGATCAGTATCAGGACGATGCGGATCTTTTCAAAGACAGTATGTCCAGTATTAAGAACAGTGTCGACGAACTCACCGAGATAATCGCAAATATCGTCGGAGCGATAGGATCCATCAATACCGCGATCGGCGAATCTGCAAACGGTGTTTCGGATATTGCAGGCAAGACTACAGATATTGTTCAGGGTATGAGCGATACAGGCATTATGGTTACTCAGTGTCACGAATGTGCGGACAGACTTGAAGCAGTGGTTAAGAAGTTTGTAATGGATTGAGTTAAGAGCATTGCATATGATCTCGTATACTTTCATGATCGTCCTCAGTATCTTAATGGTACTGTACCTGGTAAGTATATATTCCGTAAGACGTAAGGATAATCCGTATAAGAATTTTATCCTTTGTCTTCTCGTGAGCAGTTTTGTTCCTTTTATCGCAGACGGAACCGTAACTGTAACCAGATATGAAAAGGTTGCCGAAATAGGATATGCATTTTTCTACATCGGCATGGATCTTATGCTGTGCTTCCTTCTCAGATTCGTATTGTTTTACTGTGAGCTTGCTCACAGGTTCAAGTGGTATGTATGGGTATTCCGAGTCGTGGCTACCCTGGATATCATATCTATTTTGTTTAATTTCAAATTCCATCATGTTTACAGGATAATTCCCATCATCCCCGATCCCAGATCCGCAGGCAAGCTGGATGCCATGACTTCGGGAACCACATGGTTTTCCGACAGGATCTACTACGGAGTTGAGGGCGGCTCGTACTATTATGTGCACAGTGCGCTGGTCATCCTGGCCGTTCTTATCGGCGTTACGCTCCTTTTATGGAAAGCAAGCAGAAATGCTTCGATATACTGGATCAGATATTTCCTTATCGCGGTTTCGCTTCTTGTATCCGCAATCTGGACCGTAAGCGTGCTGATCTCCAATTCCCCCGTTGATGCATCACTTATCGGATATGCGATAACGGGCCTTCTCATAGTATTTTTCACGGTATTTTACAAACCCGCGACTCTTATAAACAATCTGTTGTCGGCTTCGATCAAGTCATCCGATAACGGAATAGTTCTTTTTGATAACACAGGAAAAGTTGTCTTCTTAAATCAGTCTTTTGCCGAAATGTTCCGCATAGATCCGGACGATAATAAGGCTGCGGCAAAGATTTTTACGGATCTTATCGGAAAGAATGAAAAACCGTCGGGTTCCACAAGATTCGTAAAAAGGATCACGGATGAAGAATCCGGTCTGGATGTTATCTACGAGATAGAAGTTTCGGATGTATATGATAACCGCCAGGAATATTGCGGCTATTACGTCAAGGTTAATGACAGAACGGACGAAGAAGTAGAGCTGGAAAAAGAAAGATTCCTGGCAAGCCATGATTCACTTACCGGACTTTACAATATCTCGGCTCTTTACAAACTTACGGATGAGAAGCTTGCCCTAAGGGAAGACACAGAATACGTAGCGGTTGTTTCCAACATCAGCGGATTCAAGGTTATCAATGATGTTTTCGGAACCGACCGTGCGGATGATCTTCTTAAACAGATCGCAGTTAAATTTCTTGAGATAACGGGTCCCGAAGATATCATCGGAAGGATCACCGCAGACAGATTCGGTCTTTTTATCAAACAGGAAAACTTCGATCCGACACGCTTTACCGGTCTTTGCAAATCCATATTCATGGACAGGGGTGATTACAAATATCCCGTAACCATGCACATAGGAGTATGCAGGATAGGAAGCGGAGAGATAACCGCACAGACCGCATATGACAGAGCCTTTTTTGCAATCGACGGTATCAAGAATGATATGCAGCGCGTAATGGCATATTATGACGAGTCCGTTCGTGATTCCATCATCTGGGATCAGATGGTAACCGGAAATATACACGATGCGATAAAGAGCGGTGAGATCATACCTTATATCCAGGCACAGGTTGTCTCGGATGAGGTAAAGGGCGGAGAGGTCCTGATCAGATGGTATAACAAAAAAGAAGACCGGCTCATCCCTCCCGGAAAATTCCTGGGCGTTCTCGAAAAGAACGGACTTATCGTTGACGTCGACAGATATATGTGGGAGAGTGCATGTAAGATCCTGGGCAGGTGGAACAGTGAAGGACATGATGATATGTATCTGTCCGTAAATATCTCACCCAAGGATTTCTACTTTACGGACGTATACAGCGATATCACGGGATATGTAGGAAAATACGGCATCAGGACGGAACAGCTAAGGCTTGAGATCACTGAGACCGCGATGCTCAATAATGAGGACTCGGTATTAGATACCATCAAGTCCCTCAGAAGGGACGGATTCATAGTGGAGATGGACGACTTCGGAAGCGGATACTCATCCCTCAATACACTCAAGAATCTTCCCGTAGACGTTATCAAGGTGGATATGCTTTTCCTCAGGAACATTCCCGATGCGGATACATATCTTAAGTCCACGATAATCCTTTCGAACGTCATCAATATGGGACTTGAGATGGGAATCACGGTTATTACAGAGGGCGTTGAGACTCAGGAACAGAAGTCCTTCCTCGAAGACTGCGGATGCTGCAACTTCCAGGGATATTACTTCTCAAAGCCCATCCCTGTTGAGGAATTCGAAGAAAAATTCATGGGTAAATGATCATGAGAATAGATCCTATATCCGGTTATTCCGGATTCCAATCATATATCAGGCCTTTGAATTATCCGGTGGGTAATTCATCGGATACATCCGCTACTTATTCCGAGAGCGTTCGCAGGAATGCCGGAAAGTATTCCGTAGGCGCAGCCCGCCCCGTTATGTATGCCGATTCCCAAAGTGTCAGCTCGGGACCTAAAAAGGGCTCGGATGAAGCGCGCAGGATGGAGCAGGCGTTTAACAAGATTGCCAGCGACCATTACGGGGAAACTGTGTTGTACGGCCCTAAGGGTGAAGGTTTCGGATATGAAGCTCAGGGCAGGATTTTTGATGTGTTTACATGATATAATTTAGGGAGTGCCAAAGCGGCGCTCCCTTTTTGCATATATGGAAGAAAACTTATCCGTAAAAGAAAACAATGAAAAGATAAAATCCCTGGCAGAGCGCGTTCTTGCACTTGCGAGGGATGAGATCCTTATGTCCTTCAGGTTCCTTTCGAGGAGCCTTATGGAGCTTAAGTGGGAAGCAAGGTTCGGCCTAGGCGATGTAAGATCCGATATGGGAAGGATGTATTACGATCCCGTATTTATCCTGAAAGCTTCGTCTCATGATTTTAAGTATCCTGCAAGAATGCTGTTCCACGTGCTTCTTCACCACATATTCGCACATCCCTTTTCGGGTAAGAAGACGGATATGGTGTTATGGGATCTTGCATGCGACATTGCGGTTGAAAATGTAATTGCAGAACTGGCTGAGCCATGCATTACGCTTGATTCGGACCTTTCGACTGCGGGAATGCTGAAGGTTTTGAGAGAGGATATAGGACCTCTTTCTGCGGAGAAGATATATAAATACTTCAGGAAAAATCCCATGACAACTTCGAGAGTTCTCGAGTATGAGAGAGCATTCAAGAAGGACTCCCACGAACTCTGGCACTCATCCTCCACATCGGAAACCGAAATGGTAATATCCGAGGAAGAGTGGAAGAAGATATCAAGGCAGGTACTTGCAGAAATCAAGAATTTCTCCGAGAGTAAGACGACAGGTGAAGCGCTGGAAAGAAATCTGGCAGAAGGCGCGGCAGTAAAGTTCGATTATTCCAAAGTGCTGGAACATTTCCTTGTATCGGGTGAGACGAACCGTTTGAGTGATGATGAATTCGATTATATCTATTACGTCTACGGACTTGAAGAATATGACGGAATGCCATTTATCGAACCCCTCGAATACAGGGATGAAAAGAGGATAAGGGACTTTGTCATAGCGATAGATACATCGGCATCCACAAGCGGGGATATAGTTAAGAAATTTATCAGACAGACCTTCGATCTTCTTAAAAACTCAGAGAACTTTTTCAGGAAGATCAACGTGCACATCATTCAGTGCGACAGCGAAGTTAAGACGGATGATAAGATAACCGATTCCGAACAGCTGGATATATTCCTGAGGGATATGAAAATAGTCGGCGGAGGTGCGACGGATTTCAGGCCCGTCTTCACATACGTCGAGGAGCTCAAGGAAAACCACGAGTTCGACAATCTGAAAGGGATTATATATTTTACCGACGGATACGGAATTTATCCGGAGAAGAAACCTGACGAAGATGTCATATTTGCATTTTTGAATAACGATACCGCAAGACCCGCTCCGCCTGCGTGGAGCACGAAAGTGATAATAGAGGAGGATGAACTCGGATGAACATATCCCGTGCAAAACAGGTCATTAAAGATACTGTTTCTTTATATCTCAAGAAAGATGATGACGGAGATTACCATATTCCGGTATCTAGACAGCGTCCCATCTTCATGGTTGGTGCACCCGGTATAGGTAAGACTGCGATCATGGAACAGATCGCATCGGAACTTGGTATCGCACTGGTGTCCTATTCCATGACTCATCATACAAGACAGTCCGCTCTGGGACTTCCCTATATCACGAAAAAAGAATTCGGCGGAAAGGAATATTCCGTAACCGAATATACAATGAGTGAGATCATCGCATCCGTTTATGATGCCATCGAAGAGAGCGGTATCAGTGAAGGTATTCTTTTCCTGGATGAGATAAACTGCGTATCCGAAACCCTGGGACCTTCCATGCTTCAGTTCCTGCAGTATAAGACCTTCGGAAGGCATGCGGTTCCCGAAGGTTGGATCATCGTAACGGCCGGAAATCCTCCCGAGTACAACAGATCCGTAAGAGAGTTTGACGTTGCGACTTTGGACAGACTTAAAGTCATCTCCGTCGAACCCGACCTTAAGGTTTGGCGTGAATATGCTTCGGGCAGAAATATCCACGGCGCGGTAATGGGATATCTGGAAGTTAAGAAGGATGATTTCTATGTAATGGAAATGTCACCCGAGGGAAGATCCTATGTAACTGCAAGAGGCTGGGAAGATCTTTCCGATATGCTCCTTTTATGCGACGAGGAAGACATCACAACGGATGAGACTCTTATATGCCAGTATTTAAGATGCGACAGGGTTGCCAAGGATTTTGCGGCATATCTTGATATGTACAAGAAGTACAAGAAGGATTACCGCATAGCGGATATCCTCGCGGGCAATCCTCCTCCCCAGGTAATGGCAAGGGCTTCGGAAGCGGGATTCGACGAGAAACTTTCGGTACTTGGAATGCTGCTTGATTCCGTAAATGCAGACATGAGAAATGTCATGGAAAAGGCGGACATGATCTCGCAGGTAACACCGGTTCTTCGCGCGGTTAAAAACAAAGCGGGAGAAGGTGCCGGATTTGATGAGGCTGTCGGAGTTCTTAAGAGTGCTTCGGATGCTGCGGCAAAGAGGCTTCATGATCTTAAGGCAGCAGGCGCATTAAGCGATCAGGACAGAAAGAAGCTCAAAGGATGTGCCGCATTATATGATGACATGATCCGCGCAGCAGGCGCCGCATCATGTGCCGACGGAAGCGGTGTATTTACCGTTGCGTCCGGAATATATGAAAAGAAGGTTCACGCACTTAAAGCAGAATCCGATAATACGGGATCCAAGCTTTCCAACATGATCGCATTCGTGCGCGAAGCATATGACGGAGGAAATGAACCTGTAATCTTAGCTGCAAGGCTTACATCGGATCCCTGGTCTTCCAGATTCATCGGAACCTTCGGAAGCAGCGACTACGAAACCCTCTCCAAGGATATGGAATTATCCGAAAGAGGCAATGATCTTAAGCAGGAGATCCTGAAGCTGGATCTTTAACGTTTTATTTTTACTTGGTGAATGATGGAAAAAGAGATTGAATTTCCCGAAGGAAGTTTGGTGTTTGACATTAAAGGAGAAGAGCTGGCACTCAGCAGAGTGACGGGAAGCTTCTCCGTACTTACCGTTCCCGAAAGTTCGGATGACGGGCTGAAGGTTACTTCGGTATTAAAAAAGGCATTCCTCGGGAAAAGAACGATCAGGAAAATAGTGCTTCCCGATTCCGTAAAAAGCATAGGGGATTTTTGCTTTGCGCACTGCATTAACTTAAGTGAAGTCGCAATGCCCGTGTGCAAGGCGGGAGAGGGTATTTTTACGGGATGCAAATCCCTTCAGAAAATCTCGCTTCCGGGACTTTCCGAAGATATGAAGATACTTATCGCGGGTGCGGTAAGAAACGGCGCGCCGGCGCATCTTACTGATATTGAGAAGATAAGCGATGACTTTCTTTCAAAGTGGGATGCATGGGCGATATCCGTTCTGGAAGCACCGGATGATGAGGGATTCTTAAATCAGATCTTGTGTGGAGAAGAAGATTACGGAAGCTCGGATAAAGGAGCGTATGAAAGTTCGAGAAGAGTATTGAAGGCTTCACTGTCCATGTTAAGACTTCTTAATCCCGAGGGCATTTCCGAGAAGGCTTCGAAGATCTTTACGGATTATATCTACGGTCACAGGATGGGAGCAGAGGCGGGAAGCGAGAGCTGGTATGCGGTAAGGGATGTTTATCCCGATAAGAAACACTTTGATCTTCTGTCGGATCTTGGATGCATAGATGATTCAAACAGGGATGCGATGATAAGACAGCTTGGTGATGACAAGCAGGAACTTAAGAGTTTGCTGGTTAAAAGTTCGGGTGAGGAGGCTTCGGACCGATTTTTCTCCTCTTTGGAGATCTGAAAAAGTAAAAAAATTCCATATGAGGACAAAAATATTAATCAAATCTTAATAATTGCACAAAACGAAATCTTAAGATTTGATTAATATTTTTTAAAATAACTATTGTTCTTTTTGACTTTCCAAAGTATATTAATAATGAAGGGGTTGTGAATAGCTGTTTGCTTTTATGGGGAGAGGATAATGTTATGAAAAAGAACAAAGGATTTTCACTGGTAGAACTTATAATCGTCATAGCAATCATGGCTGTACTCGTCGCTGTTCTTGCTCCGCAGTTCATCAAATATGTTGAGCAGTCCAGAAGATCGAGAGACATTCAGACCGCCGACCGTATCAGAGAGGCATTCCTCGCTGACATCGCAGATGGAAGTACCCATGGAGTCGGATCCGTTGAAGTTGAGATCAATGCTTCTTATCTTCCCGGAACCATTAATGAAACTCCTACCGTTGCAGGACATGTATTTACACCCGGCGGAACATTTACCGCAGTTTATGATGCTAACCAAAATGTTGTCGGTGTATATGTAACCGAGGATTACGCCGGTTCAATGACCTACAACCTTACCGATGAAGCAGGTATCGCTGCTTACAGAGCAGCTTAATATCTTGGAAGAAAACCCTATATGGAAATACCCGGGTAAGCAATTACCCGGGTGTTTTCATTTTTTTAAGAATATCGGGCTTTATTTGTGATATTATTTTGAAAGTGAGCAATTGAATTTTAGAATTTTCCACAGGAGAAAAGTAATGACTATAGAAGAAGCAAAAGCTAAACTTGAAAAGTTCGGACAGATGCAGGTTCTGAAATATTACGATGAGCTTGACGATGCACAGAAGGAAGCACTCCTTGCACAGATCGATTCCACCGATATGAGCATCCAGGCAAATTGCAAGAATAAAGAAGAACTTGAAAAGAGAGGCGAGATCACTCCTCTCGATTGCATGGAACTTACCGAGATAGCTGCCAATAAGGATGAGTATGAGAAGATCGGTCTTGATGCGATCAAGCAGGGCAAGGTTGCCGCACTCCTTCTTGCAGGAGGAATGGGAACCAGACTCGGCAGTGACAATCCCAAGGGAATGTACAATGTCGGCAAGACCAGGGAACTCTATATTTTCGAATGCCTTATCAACAATCTTAAGGAAGTTACCGACAAGGCGGGAGCTTACGTACATATCTATGTAATGACTTCCGAGAAGAACAACGACACCACCGTTGCATTCTTCAAGGAGAAGAACTACTTCGGATATCCCGAGGATCACATTCACTTCTTCATGCAGGCAATGGCTGCGGCAACCGATTACGACGGAAAGATCTATCTTGAGGAGAAGGGCCGTATGGCTACTTCACCCAACGGTAACGGCGGATGGTTCGTAAGCCTTGTAAACGCAGGACTTCTCGATCACGTACATGCAAACGGAATTGAGTGGTTCAACGTATTTGCTGTTGATAACGTTCTTCAGAGAATCGCAGATCCCGTATTCGTAGGTGCCACCATCGCTAAGAAGTGCACCGTAGGCGCAAAGGTTGTAAGAAAGGCTGCTCCCGATGAGAAGGTAGGCGTTATCTGCCTTGAGGACGGAAGACCTTCCATCGTAGAGTACTACGATCTTACCGAAGATCTTATGAATGCCAAGAACGAAAAGGGAGATCCCGCATATAACTTCGGAGTAATCCTCAACTATCTGTTCACCACCGAGCAGCTTGAGAGAATCCTTAACGGAGCACTTCCTCTTCACATCGTTGAGAAGAAGATTCCCTGCCTCGATGAGAACGGTAATCTTTTCAAACCCGAATCACCCAACGGATACAAGTATGAGAACCTTGTTCTCGACATGATCCATCAGTGTGACAGCTGCCTTCCTTTCGAAGTTGAAAGAGAGAAGGAATTTGCTCCCATCAAAAATAAGACCGGTGTTGACTCCGTTGAGAGCGCACAGGCACTGCTTGAAAAGAACGGGGTTGTTCTTTAAGAGAAAATGATCTGTTGACTCTGCCCTTGGGGAAGACTGTAGGATCAGAGTAAAGATTGTTTATCTATAGGAGGTTTTATGAGCAAGATACTTGTTACCGGCGGTGCCGGATTTATCGGAAGCCACACTGTTGTTGAGCTTCAGAACTGCGGAAGGGAAGTTGTCATCCTTGATAATCTTTCCAATGCAAGCGAGAAGGTTCTCGGCAGGATCGAAGCAATTACCGGCAAGAAGCCCGTTTTCTACAAGGCCGATATCAGAGACAGAGCGGCGCTCGACGATATCTTTTCAAAAGAAGACATCAGCTGCGTCATCCACTTTGCGGGACTTAAGGCAGTCGGAGAATCCGTTGCTAAGCCCTGGGAGTATTACGATAACAACATCACCGGAACCCTTACTCTTGTTGATGTAATGAGAAAGCACGGATGCAAGAACATCATCTTCTCATCAAGTGCTACCGTATACGGAAATCCCGCATTCGTTCCCATCACCGAAGAGTGCCCCAAGGG
>JAEEGL013821949.1_pt1 | contig 13419 bp, 24 predicted proteins | sample 9134231 | NCBI WGS metagenome assembly JAEEGL01 (sample SAMN16246548, study PRJNA631951) | gut metagenome | biome: gut microbiome; feature: rumen; material: fiber-attached | host: Bos | place: Iran: Karaj | collected 2018-10 | reverse complement strand
AGTCAGTTTTTCGCTTGAAAAACAAAAATTTCGGATTTAGCGGAACAAAAACGGAACAATAAAAATAGAAGGCTTCTGATAATCAATCAGTTAAGCCTTCTAAATGTCGGGATGAGGCAACTCTAACGGCCTTTTTCGCTTATTTCCTGTTTGTTTTCAAAAATCCTTTGTACAAAGGGGTTTAAGAAGGTTAACAGGATACAAAGGTACGAATAAAAGTTAAATAAATTATACTAAAAACAAAGATTTAGCGGAACAAAAACGGAACAAACATTTTTTTTGTATCTTTGCATTGGTAATCAATAATACTACTGCAACATTATGGCAAACGTGAAATTCACGGTCAGGCGGATGGAAGAGGACTCCCCGCAGACCATTAGCGTAACGTTCCGCTTCGGCAGGAATGACAAACTTATGTACGCCACCCCTCTGAAGGTTGAGCCAATCTTCTGGGATGCGGACAAACAGAAAGTGAAAAACTCAAAATATTGTCCCTATGCCGATGAGGTAAACGCAGCGATTGTCGCCATATCCTCAAAGCTCGACACATTCATTGCCGATTCAGCGAGGGAGGGACGGACTATCACGAAGGACAGACTGAAAGATGTGCTTGACCGTCATTTTGGCAAAGGAACGGGAAAGGCTACCACCCTGCATGAGTTCTTCACCCAATACATCGACGAGTGCGATACTCGCATGAACGGACGGCGGGGAGGACAGACAGTTACCTATAAGACAAAACGCGAGTATGCGCGTACCTTTGAATACCTCCAGCAGTTTGAAAAGACCATCGGCAGGACGCTCGACTTCCCCGACATCGACAAAGCGACATTGCAATCATTCGTCGGGTACTTACAGAGCCTCAACCTTGCGACTAACACGATAGCCCATAAGGTCATATCCCTGAAAGCCTTGCTGCATGAGGCCGTAGAGCGTGAACTGACCGACAACACCCGTTGGCAGGGTTTCCGTCACGTAACCGAGGACACCGAGGCCGTAGCCCTTGACGAAAAGGAGTTGGAACGAATCCGTCGATGTAATCTGTCACGCCACCCACACCTGGCGGAAATCAGAGACCTGTTTCTTTTGGAGTGCTGGACGGGATTGCGTTTCTCTGATATCATCCGCCTGCGCCCCGAACACATTCAAGGCGACCTCATCGTCATTCAGCAGCAGAAAACGAACAACTACGTGACAATCCCCATCCACCCAGTGTTTCGTGAGATTTGGAACAGGTATGGCGGCATCCCCCTTACCATCAGCAACCAAAAGTTTAACGACCATATCAAAGAGGTTTGCAAGGCGGCGAGGATTCGTGAAAACGTCTTGAAGTCCATCACCAAGGGCGGCAAAAAGATTACCACCAAATATGAGAAGTGGCAGCTCATTTCATCCCACACAGGTCGCAGGTCTTTTGCTACCAATTTGTATAAGTCGGGTTTCCCCTCAATCAGTATCATGCACATCACGGGACATAAGACAGAAGCCGCCTTCCTGAAATACATCAAGGTAACTCCCGAAGAGCACGCACGCCTACTGATGAAGCATTGGCAAGGCAAGAAATAATACCATTTAGCGCACGAAAAAGGCCTGCCTCAAAGCGAGACAGGCCGTCGTCTTTATATACCGATTGCAGATATTCATACTCGATTTCTAAGGTGGGTAATCGTGGTTTTAGTGATACATAAAGACGTAGAGAAAAAAAGCCACTACCTCGGCAGTCGTTAGCGCGTTGAGCAGAAAGGGGTGGCTGTCTGCCCACATTGCCAGCCATCTGTAAGCTCGCATCTGTCTGAGGTAGGTCTTATTGATAGCCATCGTTCAAGTCCTTAATCTTTTGCAACACCTCTTTAGCGGCTTTCGCCAATTCCTTTGCAGCCGATAGCGCATCGACCTTACCGAGTTCGGCCATCGTGGGGTTTTCCTCGCAATAGCCGATGTTCTGCTCTACGACGCTTATCCAGTCCTCAACCTTGCGGAAGGCTTTCTTGACCTCATTCAGTTTGCCTAACTCAATAGCGGCTTTCACCTGTGGCATATCGTTCACCATCAAAAATACGGGGTTCATATCATTTGTTTGTTTTTGGTTTATAATCGTCTGTAATTGCAGTGGGTCATTCCAGGACTGTCGCTGTGGATGATGTTTATAGCACCAAGTCCACATTTACGGAAGCCGTAAATCTCACTCACGCAGTTGTCTTTCAGCATGATTTTGGCAGTAGCCTCTTTCTTCTGAAACTTACTCATTAGATATTTGCGTACCATGTGGTGCGCTTTCATTTTCGCTGTACTGAGCAGCACGTTTTCAAGGTTGATTTCCTTTCCGTTGAAAGTAATAGTCAAATCGGCTCTTTTGCGGCCTATAACGACGTTTGTACTCATATTCTGAACATTATTGATTAGCAGATTTCAAGCAGTTGTGCGCGCTTAAAACAACGCCACGAGGCTTTTTCCGTATCATAATACACTTGTAAGGTTGGGTTAAGCTTGCGTCCGCTGTCGCTTGTGGCTGGCACGATGTCGCTTTTCAAAGTTCCGTAGGCGATACGGATTGAATTATCAACCTTTTGAAAAACGAACTTGACGATACGCTGTGCCATTGCCTTGCGCAGCTTAACGTTACGCCAAGCGGTTTTCAGTGCCTCACTCTGTGGCAGTCCGTTTTGGCGGATGAATTGCCACATCAACTGCATTACCTCTCGCATCATGTTTCTTGTCTTTGTACTCATAACCTTAGAAATTTAATTGTTTGTACTTTGTTTCTTAACTCTGATACAAAGGTACAAATAATATCGGTATATACTAAATTTGTTAACTTAGTTTATATATTTCGGTATATACCAATAAAATATTTAAGGTTTCACTATATTTCGGTATATACTATTAAACTTTGTTATAAATTCGGTATATATTATTATTGAAGCAAGAAAAAGGCTACCTTTGCACAAAAAGTATTTAATAATCAAATATGGAACAGAAGGAAAAAGAGAAGAACCCCGTGGGCAGACCACGCACATCACAGATGAAAGGGTATTACTACAAGGCAGAGGGCGACCTTATCCCCGTGCTTGACAAAGTGGAAAACAGGAACGGTTTTATCAATGCTGCGGTAAGGGAGAAGGCAGAGCGTGAAGGGCTGATGAAATAAGAAGGGGCGAACCACACGGTCAGCCCCTTCAGAACGAACAAAAATGAAAACTTTCTGCCTATTAACTTAGGTGGTAATCAATTACTATGGTCTAACAACTATCTTCAATCTTATTTATATATTCACGTGCTTCAAGAGGGGTGAGCGACTTAACCTCACCCTGAATACTGATGTTTGCCTCCAGCTTTTCTCCCCAGCCCTCACTTCGCCCGAGCGTACTCAGTAAGTATCTCAGCATACTTGGATCGGGAGGAACCTGATAGCCTGCGAAATTACCGTTATCGTCTTTCAACGGGATGCCGAGAGCAACAATCCTTGCCGTTGAAACAACATCATCAAGGAACTCCCCCCGCGCATCGTCACGGATAAGCCCGAAATCAGGCTCTTTCTTTATCCAATCATATACGGCATGACGGCTCACACCGAAAGCCCTTGCCACTTGGGAAAGGTTGCCACGGTACTTCGTCATTGCCTCTCTGAACTTTTCTTTTGGCGGTTTCATTATTGTATCATTTCTAAGATTTCACTACCTAAAACAAACTTATCGCTTTCCCTTATACCCGCGATGTCGCAGAACATACGCTTTTCCTCCGCATCCTTGAAACTGATGGTGATATAAGCCTCTATGTCCCGTTGTTCCTGGACTGCCCTTTCGTTGTTCTCACGACGCTGCTCCTTGGCAACAGCACGGCGTTCCTGTGTCACTTCGGGAGTGATGAGGTCGTCCACAGCCTCAACGACGACAGGCTCCTGCGGGAGAAAACTTTCTATCTGAGCGAGGTCGTATGGCTCTATGCCTGCAAGGGTAGTATCTATGTCGGGCAGATAGTCGGCAATCATCTGATAGTCGGGGCGAGTTGAGCCAAGTGCCATATATGTCATTTGCTCCTTCTCCGCCTTTTCGTCGAAGTCCACGGCCTCAACCTTCACGGGGTAGTCGTTCGTGCCGTCGTATTTATTCAATAGGTCGAGGGCTTTAACTCGTCGGTGGCCGTCTATGAGGTTGCCCGTGCGCTGATTCCAAACGATGCCTCCAAGATAGCCGAAAGCCTTGATGTTCTTACGCTGTCCATCAACTTGTTTGTCGCTATGCATCTTAGGATTATAGGGGTTGAGCCTCAACAGCGAGCGCATCACCTCCTTTGTCTCACTCTGCTTTATCTTCGTCATTGTTATTATGCTTATAGTTGAAAATTAAACGCTCTGCCAGCGGATATACCGAATAGACCTTTTGTAAGTCCCGAGGTGAGTAATTTTCAAGCCACAACAGATATTCCACGTTAGAGGGGTCGCATCCGCTGCTCTGACCAGCTCCGTAGCTCTCGGGTCTTATCAGCCCGTTGTCCTCGATGTATCGCAGCACGTCGCCGTTTTTATACACTGATAAGGGGTAGGCTTTCCTACTCTTATAGTTGATGGCTTGCAAGTCGTACTCGCCTTTGTCAGGGGTGTAGTTACGGAGCATCAGACGGCGTTTGAAGCTGTCGCTCATCTTGAAACCAAAGAACGCCCACTCTATGTTATACTTCACACGCACTATATCTGTAAGGTCAGACAGCGAGTAAAGTTTCTGATTGTGGTTCTGCTTGCAGCCGAGAAAGCCCGTCCTCACCTCAGAGTACACAGCCATGTGCGGAATCTGAATGAACCGCACGTTGGGGTATCTGTGTTGTGCCCAGCCAATATACTTGTTTATGTGCTCCAAGTCTTTGACTGCATACATGAAAACACAGAGTATCTCCTTAAAGAAGGGGTGCATCAGGTGAAGTAAGGCAATGCTGTCCTTACCCGTTGCCGAGTGAAACAGCACTGCCTTGTCGGTGATTGCTGCAATTTTCCGTATAACGGTTATTGCATCCTTCATTTAACTGAAGATATTACCGCCTACGGCGCGATTGATACCCGAGCGCTGAGCTGCGGCTGTAGCCGATGCTTGCATACGGCCCTGCTGATACTCAGCCTTGGTGCGATACCTCTTTGTTGTACCGTCGGGATTCAGTTTTCTTGCATATTCCTCTGCCATAGTTATAACATTTAGGAATGAACAATCTTTTTACCTACTCTCTACTGCACCTAACCCGTTGTAGGGTTTGTGCTTGGTCGTTGCTCGTTCTCCATAAAGACCGGGCTTTGTCGCCATTGTCGGGTTGCAGTTATGAGTGTTGAAACAAGAAAAGATTTAGTTTCTGCACCCCAACTCAATGTGGTGGTGACGTTCCACATGACAAGAGTTAGAACATTTCGTTCCTAAAATGAGATTTATTCCAAATTAGTTCCGAGAACCTTGCCGAGGGAGATGACGAAGATTCCGTCACCTATGCGGGCGTTCACCTCTGAGCCTAAATCATCGAGAAATGCCTGATTGACCGTGAAGATGTCAATGTCCGTAATCTCAACGTCGAGCCACCACGACTTGTTGTAGGGGTGGAAGTGTGCCCGCTTGAAAGGCTTGATGTCAGTCATCATGTCGGGGTCGTCTGGGTCGTTGAACTCACCCATACGGGTCGCCCAATGGTCAGTGAAAAGCCTGTACTCTCTTACCTTTTCGCCCTTCAGAATCTGTAAGGCGAAGCACTTGCGCATCGGTAAGTCTAAAACTTTGTCTTTCTTGTTATCCATTTTGAAACCATAAATTTATCACCTTTGCAAAGATAATAAAAAATAGCGTAATAAGCAAATAAAAACGGAACATATTTAGTTATCAAATACTTTATTCGTACCTTTCCAAAAAGGGGCAGGAGACAATCGCCCTGCCCCATGCCGCCCTATCCTCACGAACCAAGCGGCAAGCAAAAATATGAGTAATCAACAAAAAAACTAATGGCATTGTGGTATGTCATAGTCCCATTTTTAAGATTTCCACCTTAAGGAAGTTTACCTTCCTATGGATTTCCCGTCTCTTTATCCGAATACGGTCTTGCCGCTGCTGACAATAGGCAATAGTCTCCGCTAACATAGTGTCCTTGGCGTTGAGCCTCAACAGTTCTTCCCGCAAGCAGTCAATCTGCTTGACAATTTCTCCCTTTTCCATAGTCAAAACAATCTTGGTTCAAGCTCCTCAATTCCGTATTCAATGCGCGGATGTTCACGGTCTAACTTCTTCGTAGCCGATATTCCTACACATAGGTTGTCATTAGTGATAGCGCCCGCATATTGCAGACAGTCGAGAACGGTCTTTAGGCAGTTGTCAAGGTCATAGGCATTACTACTCTCATAAACGACGATATGAAGCCTAAAAGGACGGTTAATCCCCTTGTCTCGATAGATTTGACACTGTTCGTTGAAACTGCGCTCATACGCCCTTATTCGCTCGTTCTTGATGATGCGTTTGCCGCCATCACCATCGGGAACGGCTTGGTAGTTGTTGGCTTTGCCGACTGGCTGGCCCCAAATAATCTCTGTAATCATTGTTGTGCTTGTGTTTATATTGTCCTGAATTATTGTGTGCCCTTATAAAAAATACACATGGAATTACTGAGAGTGTTGCATTTTTTCTTGATGCAATAGCCGCTTGCCTTCATTCGGGCAGGCTTGCTAAAAAACTTGCAGGTTTTACAGATTGTTAGTGTGCCCATGTCATTATGTTTTTGGAAAGTTCCACATCAGAAAAAATATAAGGGTGACATGCACCAAAAGTGCATGTAATCTCTTTCTTTTTTATTGTTTTATTGTATATCATTGTAAGTATATCTTTTTCTATTCTTTATAAATATATATTTATGACGTACATGGATTGTACATAGATTGTACATGGATTGTACATAGATTGTACATGGATTTGTCTAGTTATTTAAGATGTACATTTCTTAATTTTTTTAACATATTTATTATTCATCACTCAACAGCTTCAAAAGTCTTTCGGTATCATTCTTAATCTGCTGCTTGGGAGACTTGTGCTTGATAAACATAAGCACATCTTCCTCAATCTCTTCAAACCTCTTAGAGGGGCTGACGAACACTCGTTTGGCGTAAGGTACCCAGCACTTGACAAGACCACGTGCCATCAGTTTGTCACGCATAGAATCGAACATGCGGCGGGTAGTATATTTTTCGTAGGCTTCTTGGAGCAGCTTCGTCTCTTTGTCGGTTCTGCCTTGTAGGGCTTGTTCAATTTCATCAACTTTCTTGGCTCCGAACATTCTGGCGATAATAAATCTACGGGTGGTTCCTGCCCATTCTTGTTTACCCGTGATGGAGTTGATGGCGAGCAGCATTGCCATTTCTGCCCTTGCACGTTCAGTATTGTTCTTGTTCCTGTACTGAATAAGAAAGTTAGGGTTGATTAGAGCATAAGGGTAGTTTTGCCCGAAATCGGGAAGAGACTTGCCGACACTAATAGTCCTAGCTATCACATTGCCATTAATCGACAAATTACATTCTTTATAGAAGATATAAACATCGTGCCAATCCTTGACCTCACGATAAAAAATGGGATGCTCCCGGCAGAAAAGACCGAAATCGTCAACGCATGTTTCAGGTTCACAGCCTTCCACGGCATCCTCGTCGAGAAAAGCAGTTTCAGCCAGAGTACCATCCGATTGAAATAACCCGTAATCATCGTCAAGAACGTCATCGTCGATACCTTGCTCAATCTTTTTAATGATTGACGCGGTTAAAGCATCCTTCTGTCGATACCAGCAATAGGTTAGATGCTTAATAACATCTTCGTCGCTGTAGGAGGACACTCTCTTGGCAGACAGGTATCCTCCCGCAAAGAGCAGTTCATTATATGCGTCTGTGTTGATGAATAGACGCTTGATTAGCGGAACGGGTATTGTATAGAAATTGCCCATGATGCGCGCGCGAAGACTGTAATTATTTGCTTCCTTTTCCTAATCGGTGAAGACGCAGGCGGCTGTAATCGTTGACATTCCCGAACATCATGGTTATCAAATCTTCTTCCTCCTGCTGCTCCTTGGTTTTCTTCGGGGCAGGTTTTTCCACAAAGTAGCCGTCAAGCCGTTCTTTGCCGAGTTTGTGCTCAAACGCTTCATACAATTTCTGCGACATGAACCCGTCCTTCAGCGCACGTTCTTCAACCTGCAGTGGGGAAAGTCCGAAATATCCAGGCACATCATGCCACGACCAAATATCGCGTAATCGCTGATGGAACGGGTCTTTTGTTCCATTGTTGAAAACCTCCTGTTCAAAACGCTCACAATCGAAATTGGAGTGTTCTTCATGTAAATATGCCATATCTCCTCCTTTTTCTGATTACATAATAGCGGCAAGAGCCTCGATTTCTTCATCACTCATGGGCTTAGGGGTCTTTCGCTCCTCCTCGTCATTTAGTTTCTTCGTCCACTTTATCATGTCGCTGCCCAACTGACGGGTGGCACTGCGAACACTCTCATCTGAACCATCGTGGGGGTACATGACCTCGGCAACCTTATCAAGTTGCTCCTGTGTGAAATCTCGATTAATCATCTCTGCGGACAGAAAGTCGCGCATCTTTTTTTCTTCTGATGTCATAATCATTTGTGTTTGTTATTAATACTAATCTTCAAAAATAATCTCCTTGACCTTACGGCCAGTGTCGTGCTCAATCATACGCACCCACATTGGGGTGTTACTCTCAGTTACCTTGGCAATCCTTTCTACATCGTCTATATGATAGAATGTGTATTTGCTGACGGCAACACCCTCAATACCCAGCCGAGCCGCATATTTCTTGAAGGTGAGCGGATGAACTCCCACACGCTGCGATGCCTCCTTGAATGTTATGAAGTCAGGGTTCTTGAGGTACTCTTTAGCCTGTTCCCTTTCCGTCATAGTCACTTTGCTGTTAGTTCGTTTCTAAGTTTATCAAGGGTCTGAATAGCCAATTCTGAGGCCTCAATGATAGTACGGCAGTTGTCTTTCGCTAACTGAATGTCAGCAAGAAAAACCACACTGTCGAAATCAGAGCTGTCATAGTTCTCGGCAATACGCTTGATGATATTAGCAAGGTAGCCGCCGTTCTTTTTGATGATACGGGGTGCTCCCATCAGGATGCACTCGTCTTGGATTGTTGTCATTTCTTCCATAATTATTATTTTGTCTTGTTATACAAATATGTTTCTATCTCACTTTGAGCATAGTATATACGACCACCAACGTGACGGGGATGCAGGATGCCGTACTTGCCGTAGTTGTCAAGTGTAGGCAGCGACACGCCTAACAGCCTGGCTGCGTCCACGCGCTTAACGAGCGGGTCAGGCTTGGGCTGTATCGACTTGTAGAAGTCCTCCATCCGCTTGGCAATTGCACGGTCTATCATGCGCTCGATGTCGGAGAGCGTTGCTCCTTGAATTAGTACGCTGCTTGCAATGTTTGTTGTCTCCGTCATATCGTTTATTGATTTAAAATGATGGTGCAAAGGTATGCATTTATTTTCTAATTTCCAAATTTCTTGGCATATATTTTCTATTTAGGGTATGTTTTGCATATTTTACGGCAAAAAAAAGCAGATACAAATTAAAATTGTACCTGCGCGCGTATATGGGTAGGATAATGTTTAATCTCTCATCTGCTGCCGAAAATAGGAGAGTTCTTCTGTTAGCTCTTCTATCTTCTCCCGCATCCTATTGATTATTTCTGCTTGTGCTTCCATTGTCCGAGCCTGTGCCTTACACGTCTCACTCAGCATGGCAAAAGCTTCGGGAAGCGTGTATTCTTGTTTTGGTGGATTGACAACGGCAGGTGCGGGATGCCCAGCGAATTTCATAATTTCTTCCTCTCCATACTTTGCACATAACCTTTCAATTTGTGTTGGGGAAAGGTCGCGTCCTAACGCTTCCAGCCTGCTAATTGCCGATTGGGATATACCGAGAACCTCAACGAGGTCGCTCTGCTGTAATTTGTTCGCGTCACGAAAATCCTTTAATCTGATGTTCATACAATCTAAGGGTTGATTTACGATGCAAAAGTACGAATAAAGTATTTAACATCCAAATATTTTCTGCATAAATGGCATAAGTTTAACTTTTCTTGCATATTCCGCATCTGACAGCGCATAGGACGCATATCACAGAACCCTGCGACTGCACCCCGTCCGAAATGTTGGCAGAACAGTTTACTCGCTGCCCCCCTTCTCCAACTTAACGTGTATCGGCTTACCGCAATGAGGACAGATAAGCTCAGTGGCGGGGGCATCGTCCTCACGCAACAGTTCACTAACTGAAATCCCCAATACTCCTGCGATGGCTGTCAACGTCTTTAGGGTGGGATTGCCTGCTGCAGATACGTACTTTGTCATGGTGCTCTTTGTTGCCCCAAGTTCTTTGCCTACATTTTCAAGCGTCCACCCGTGCTCCTTGATTTTCCTCTTAATATCTACCATAATCGTAAGTTTTATTATATGCGTACTAATGTGGGGGCAAAGATAAGCAAAAAATTCCAACTGAACAAAATATCTTGGATTAAAGTACGCATTTGGTCGTATTTTAAAAAAGAAAAGTAAAATTATAGTCGTATTTTGTGAAATAATATTAAAAATATCCATAAAAGCGTACTTATATTTACTAAAGTACGAATAAAGTCGTATATTTGCAATGTGGTTTTAGAGCTGCCGCCGACAGCAAGTAAAGACAGGCAATGAGATTATGAAGAAGTCACTCAACGAGATGGTAGCCGACGTAATGAACATGAACGTTAGCAACGCTACAAAGCATCGTGAGTTAATTAAGATAGGTCTCGACGCTACCGAGGCTTACATCATACTTAACAGCAAGGCTTGGCAAGGCACAGGCTTCGACTTTGGCAAGCTGACGTTTGGCGTGGAAATTGAGTGTTACAACGTGGTACGTAACGACCTTATAGTAAATGGTACGCGCAAAGGCCTTACCGTACGCTCAGAAGGTTATAATCACGACGACAACCAGCACTATTTCAAAATCGTTTCTGACGGTTCTTTGGAAGGCGTGAACAGTAACGAGGTTGTAAGTCCTATCCTACAAGGCAACGACGGCTTAAACAGCCTTAAAAGGCTCTGTGAGGCACTTAACGACATTGATGCAAAGGTCAATCGTTCATGTGGTCTGCACGTCCATATAGGAGCCGCGAATATGACAGATGCACACTATATCCGCATCATCTGCAACTATCAGCGTTTAGAAGGTATTATTGATTCTTTCATGCCGCTTTCGAGACGTGCCAACAATAATGGTTTCTGCCGTAGCCTGCAAGGATTCGACTTTAGCCGTTGCACCTCAAAGCGTGACGTGTACGACCTTATGAACAGCCGCTATTATAAGATTAACGGACACGCCTATTTCCGCCATCAGACAATCGAGTTTCGCCAGCACTCAGGCACTACCGATTACGAAAAGATTTCTAATTGGATTGCGTTTCTTGCCGCTCTCGTTAAATGGTCAGAAAAGAATGAGATAACGACCTGCAACAGCATCGACGAGATTCCTTTCCTTAACGCCGAGCAAAAGGCATACTTTAACAATCGCCGTGCAAGCCTCAACTAAGAGGCTGCACATGCAAATAACGACCCTAAAAACGCTTTAGATTATGTGTGTAATATCTATGATTCCTGCAGGTGTTCCGACACCGCCAAACAAATTAATAAGAGCCATGCACAGAGCCAATCCCCACGGCTGCGGTTTCGTAACCCCCACCGACCATTACAAAGGCATGAGCATTGAACTGCTCTTGCGCCATCTGCATAAAAGGAGCATCGACGAGCCATGCCTGATGCACTTTCGGTTGGCAACCCACGGCTCAATCAAGAAAGCTAACTGTCATCCCTTCCATGATGATGCAACCGATACTTGGTTCATGCACAATGGTATCTTAGACATCATCCCCACGGGCGACATGACCGACAGCGAGACCGCCTTCCGAGAAATTCTTGCACCCGAGATTCAAGCACACGGTCTGCGCTCGGATAACGTGCGCTATGCTGTCAGAAACATAATAGGCGGCTCGCGCTTCGCGTTCATGCAAGGAGAGGACGTACTTCTATACGGCCAATTTGAGAGGTGGCACGGCTGTTTGTTCAGCAACCTCCGCTTTCAATGGTATCTGTACTATTGATTCTAAAACCACAAAGATTCCCAACCTGTCTGTGCGTGGTAAGTCGGCAGGTTGGGTACATTAGTCATTATTCAAAATTATTCCTTGTGATTAAATGGCGCAAAAGTCAATCTCTTCTATATGGCAATTTGTCTATTAGAAGTGTACTTTTTGCATCATCCGCCCATTCTATTGATTCAACTGTGTCTTCAATTTTGTCCCCCCAGATATTCTTAGTGTCATAAGAGAACGTTATCTTACCTTTTGATATAGAAAATGTACCATAAGAAGAATAGTTACTATAATCTTTTGAATATATTCTTTCTCTCTTCCATGTATTTCCAGAAAACTCATAAGTTATTAAATCAAGATTTTGCAATCTTGACCAACTCCCTTGTATTTCTGATGCGGAATTGACCAAAAGTCTATCTGAATCTTCATCACTATCTTTACTACAAGAAACAAACAGGGCTACAATTAAAGCCAAAAATAAATATTTTTTCATATACGATTAATATAAAAGGCGGAACCATTCGACTTATCAGGTGTCCGGTTACCGCCAAGTGACCTATCCAACGACAAGCACGAATAGTCCACGCCCTAAGACGTGAACTTTCATCTGCTTGTTCCTGTTGGATGAATATTGGCGGTATTCGACACCTAAGAACAAGAGCAAAAGCTCAAATATCTATATAATAAGTACGAACAGAAACGCTATTCTGTAAGTTAATAATATGGTTTGATAATTAAATAATCAATGACCGTGCAAGGCTGAGCCTCTACAAAGGGTCGTAAAGTGGTTAAATCTTATTCCATGGGCAAGAAAGTTAATTAAGGGACAACATGTAAATAACACATCTGAGTGCAAAAATACGAATAATATTTTAAATAGCGGGTATTCCCTGAAAAAAAATATTGGACAAACTTGTTCACCCCAACCGTATGTAATTAAAACTTATGGGGCCGCCACGAATCCAACTCTAAATTCAACCCTATGCAGTCAAAATGCACACCCCGTTTAAACAAAATCAAAAATGGGTGCAGAAAGACTGCACCGCAAAAATTATGCAGCACCGTTGGCGGTCTCGAAATAATTTTGTATCTTTGCATCAACAACAATTTACTCCAGTCAGTTTTTCGCTTGAAAAACAAAAATTTCGGATTTAGCGGAACAAAAACGGAACAATAAAAATAGAAGGCTTCTGATAATCAATCAGTTAAGCCTTCTAAATGTCGGGATGAGGCAACTCTAACGGCCTTTTTCGCTT
>JAEEGL011231083.1_pt1 | contig 13419 bp, 10 predicted proteins | sample 9134231 | NCBI WGS metagenome assembly JAEEGL01 (sample SAMN16246548, study PRJNA631951) | gut metagenome | biome: gut microbiome; feature: rumen; material: fiber-attached | host: Bos | place: Iran: Karaj | collected 2018-10 | reverse complement strand
TCTAGAATTATTCAAGCATTAATCATAATGGTAATAGCTTTAATAAAACTAAATATTAAAATAACTTTAATAAAATTTATAACATTAGTACTAATGTTGATATCTTCAATAGTAATCTTCTTTAGTATCTTTGTTTTAGCAGCATCATACTGTTTTATAACAATTCAAGGTTTAGAAGTAAGAAATGTATTTACTGATGGTGGTAAACACATGGCACAATATCCAATAGGAGTATTTAAAAAAGGATTCTTATATTTCTTTACATTTATTATTCCATATGGATTTGTAAATTATTATCCATTATTATATTTTATAGGCAAAAAAAGTAATATATTATATGCATTTTCTCCATTGATAGTATTAGTATATTTAATTCCTTGTATATTAATATTTAATTTAGGTGTAAAAAAATATTCATCTACTGGTTCATAATAAAACAAAAGACTAGAAATTCTAGTCTTTTTATTTGAAAAAAATAATTTAATAATCAATTTGTAGATATAGAATTAAAGAATTATTGTAAGTTAATAATATAATGGTATAATTAAAACAAATAGGAGGAAATAATATGATCTATAATATTACATCAAGTAAAGAACTATTAAATAAAATGAAAGGAATTAATAATTGGATAGAAACAAATAAAGAAACAGGCAATGCTAGTATGTATGAAATAATGGCATGCATGATAGCTAGAAATAATATAAGAATTATAGAAGGAATTAATCCTGAATTAGACGCTGAAGTAGAAAGAATGATTTCTTTAAGAAGTGAATCTATTAAAGAATTTCAAAATGATGTACCTGAAAGTAAAAAATTATTTGATGCCGTAAGAGAAGGTTTAACAGGTGAATCTACAGAAGAAATGGAATTGATTTGTAAATGTCAAAGTGTCCCATTTTTTATAAACAATACTAGAAAAAGGGGCTTTGATGGTGATATTAATATGCCAATTGAAGTACAAAATAGTAAAGCTTTACCAAGTTTTGTACATGATAATTATGGTGAAGTAGTTAAAATGGCTTCAACATATGAAACAGCAAGTGAAGGACTAAGAAAAGCAGCTTATCCAATAGTATTATGGACTGTTGAAAATTCCGTAGAAGATTTAAGAGATACATTAAAAATTACTCCAACAATAGATGTACACATTGTTAGAAAAATAGGATAATATAGTAGATATATATCTGCTTTTTTATTTTTAATAAATTATGTTACAATAATAATAGAGAAGGAATTGATATGGATAAAATAGTATTAAATGACAAAATAATTGAAGGATTAGATGTAGAAAATCCACTAGATATTACAACTATAATGATAGAAGACACTGTAGAAGAAATTGCAGATAATGCATTTGAAAATTTATATAATTTGCATAGTATTTTTATTTCAGATAATAGTAATTTAAAAAGAATAGGCAAATCTGCTTGTAAGAATTGTTTTAATTTAGTAAATCTAAATTTAGATGTTTGCAGTGAATTAGAAGTAATAGAAGACGAAGCATTTAATCATTGTACAAGTTTACCTATTGTTAGATTACCAAATTCTGTCAAAAGAATAGGTAAAAAAGCATTTTCAGAATCAGGCATATCGAATTGTAGATTATCTTCTTCATTAGAAGAAATAGATGAAGAAGCATTTGCTGATAGTACATCATTAAGATTTATTATAATACCAAGTGGAGTTAAAGTATCTAATGATGCTTTTTCAGGAACTGATACAGAAGTAATTCAAATAGAAAAAGATAAAATTATTGATATGAATAGCATAATACCGAATAATGTAGCAGATTCAATAGAAAACAAAGAAAATGTAATTACAATTAATCAAGAAGGTAAAATATTATCTGTTCCTGTAAGAGATGACTCTTTTTATATAGCTAGTCATGAATTTGGAGTTGAATATATCGCAGCTAAATATCTAAATACATTTATAGAAGATAAACCAATGAACTGGACATTATCAAACTCTCTCGCAACTATTTTTATGGTAGATTCATATCAAGATATTTTTGATATTTTAGGTTTTCCAAATGATTTATCTGCCAATCAAATAAGAGTAATAAAAGATATATTAGAAACTCATAAAGAAAATCAATTATTTGGAGTTTTAGAAATAATAGATGGACATGTAAGAAGATCTTGTGATGATGAAGAGCGTACTGCAAAAGAATTTTTAGAAAATTTTGATAGTATAATTACTAATGGTTGTAATATTAAATATTTAGAAAAAATAAAATCAGAATCAAAAGGAAAGTAAAAAATATATATAAGAAACCGAGAATAGAAAAATCTATTATTTTTTATGTTATAATAAAATAAGAATTATAGGAGATGTAAGATGACAAAGAAAAAAAGAAAATATACTTTAGGAGAAGAAATAACTAATTCAATTACTCATGGAATAGGTGTAGCATTTGGAATAACTATCTTAGTATTAACAATAATTTTTGCTGCTAAAAATCATAATGTAGCAGGAATAGTAGCTTCATGTATTTATGCATCTACAATGATAATTATGTTTTTAATGAGTTGCCTATATCATGCATTAAGTCCTAATCTAAAAGCAAAAAATGTCTTAAGAGTAATTGATCATTGTGATATATATGCCTTTATTGCAGGTAGTTATACACCATTTTGTATTAGTTTAATTGGTGGAATACCAGGATGGAGATTATTTGGAATTATATGGGCATGTGCAATTATAGGAATAATAATAAATGCAATAAGTATAGAAAAATTTAAGAAAGTGTCTATTGCCTTATACTTAATAATGGGTTGGATGGTTCTAATATCATTTAGTTCTTTATATAAAGCAATCCAGACACCAGGATTAATCCTACTTCTAACAGGAGGAATAATTTATACTATAGGAGCAATCCTTTATGTAATAGGTCATAAAGTAAGATATATACATTCAGTATTTCATATATTTGTTTTAGCAGGATGTATATTACAATCATTTAGCATATTATTCTATGCTATATAGGAAGGAGATATAAATTGAGTTTTACAATAAATATTTATTATAAAGGAGAAAATGGATCAGCAAGAGACTTTGCTAATGAAATGATTTCTTCTGGAATAGTAGAAGAAATAAGAAATAAACCTGGTAATTTAAGATATGAATATTTTGAACCATTAGATGATAAAGAAACAATTTTACTAATTGATAGTTGGAAAGATCAAATATCACTTGATAAACATCATGAATCTGATACTATGAGTAAAATAATGGAATTAAGAAATAAATATGATTTACATATGAAAGTAGAAAAATACATCTTAGATGATAACAATAATCAAGATGAAAAATATATAAGAAAGTAGGAGAGAATAATATGAAAAAACAAACTGCAGGAAGAGATAATTTAGGTAATTTAGCACCTAAATTTGCTGAATTAAATGATGATGTACTATTTGGAGAAGTATGGAGTAGAGAAGATAAATTATCATTAAGAGATAGATCTATGATAACAATATCTGCACTTATGGCACGGATAAGGAATCAAAACTAAGTTTATTTAATGTAACATTTGAACCATCTTGTAGAAACAATTGGCATATTCATCATGCTACAACAGGTGGAGGACAAATATTAGTTTGTACAGCAGGAGAAGGATGGTATCAAGAAGAAGGAAAAGAACCTATTAGTTTAACTCCATGAAAAGTAATTCAAATACCTGCCAATGTTAAACATTGGCATGGAGCAAAAAAAGATTCGTGGTTTAGTCATATAGCAATTGAAGTGCCTGGAGAAAACACATCAAACGAATGGTGTGAACCGGTTACAGATGATATATATAACAATTTATAAATTAATAATAAAATAGACTAGAAAATCTAGTCTATTTTTAATTATAATTATTAATTATTTCTTCATAGGATCTCTAGTATCAGTATAGGCTTTATCTAAAGATTTTAGATATCCTTGGAATGCTCCAACCATTTTTTTATAGCCACCTTCAGTCATATTACATTCAACAAAATTATCATGTAAGTAATGACCTTTTCTAGCAGAAAAATGATTTTCACCAAAATCCCATAATTGATAATTACTTCTAAATTCTTCAAAAGGAACTATTTCTCCATTTTCATCTACAGCAGCATCTAAAAAACTTTGACATGCTTGAACAAATGAACCTCCATTTTGTAGAATCCAATTTTCAATTCCAACACCACCCATACCACCTTGTTGTCTATCAGATCTACGTGGTTTATATGCATTAACTTCAGGATCTTTTAATATCCTTTTAGCAAGTATTATATTCGCAACAACATTATTGTATTGATCAGGATATAATTCTTTAATAGTACTTAATCTATCTCTTAAACACTCATCAGATGAATATTGAACTTTACTAGTTTTAACACCAAAAGATATATCAAGATCAACCACTTTTCCATTATCAATATTAACTTTCTTAAATCTAAGATCTCCACTATCAGTTTCAGTATAACTATCAGGATTATGTTCTTGTATCTTATCAATAATCTTTCTTTTAAATGTACTCATTCTTTGAGGATCTTTAATTATTTCAGCATCTAATCTCATAAAGAAATCAAAATCTCCATCATAAGGTATATTAGTACCTCTACCAGTAGAACCTGTATCTATAAATTCAGCAGATTTACTAGATAAATCTCCATCTGATTTATATTTAATACTAATTCCCATCTCATCTAAAACTTCTTTAATAATACCATTTATTATTTGTCTCTTTTCATTTGTATCTTCTTCAGCTTCTTTAGTTAATTCTCTAGCTATTTCTTCTACTTCAGGAGTAACTAAACTCTCACTTAAAGTAAAACTAGTTTCTCCAAAATAACTTAATCCATCCATTTTATCTCTAATTTCTTTAAAATCTTCTTTAGTAAATATTAATTTACCACTGAAGTCTATTACAGGTATATAATATCCGTTTTTAGCAATTTCAAATTTTATAGCTTGTAAGTCATCATAATCATTAGGATCTTTTTCTCCTTTATAATTAACTTTTCCATCTTCATTATAAGGTTTTTGACCATCTATTTCTCTTTTTTCTTTATATAGAATAAAGTCAACATCTGCTAATGAAAAGCCTGTTCTAGCACCCCAATGAGTCTCATAACCAGCCCCTCCAACTCTTGTACCAAACAATTCTAGTTTTCTTGGATCGTAGATACTTCCTGTTAATTCTCCATCTTTATCACGAGATATACTTATATTAGGATTATTTTTTCTCATAATTACATAGACATTACCAAATCCAAATCCAGTAGGAGTACCACTTATAGCTTCATATAAACTATTAGTTTTAGTTACTAAAGTTAAATCAACATCTAATGGAGTAGTATCATGTGTACTTGTACCATTAAATACTCCTAATTGTTCTTTACAATAATTACCAGCATTTAAAGAACTTCCAAGAGTATCATAATAACCAATTCCTCTTACAAAATCTCCTTCTTGTATTTTGAAAACTCCATCATTTTGTTCCATTTCAAGTAAGTTTCTATCTATTCTTTCTCTTTGTTCTCTCTTAGCCTCAGAAGATAATTGTTTTAATTCATCAAAAGACTTAATACCAGCACTATAACAAAAAGCTCTAACAATTCTATCTTTTAATTCATATCTACTAGTCTCATGGAAACTCTCACCAATTATTTTTAATTTATCTACTAATGGTAATTCACTTAAATCAATATCTTTATTCTCATTCTTTTTAACATTGTTATATAAAACTTCTAAATGACTAACAAATGTAGTTAAAGTTTCTCTTTCTTTATCATTTAATGTACTAATATCAAATCCATTATTTTGTAAATAATAATATATTCTATTTCCTTCTTCTAAATTAGTTAAATATTCTTCAAAACTTCTTTCATTTGATCTATAAGCCACTCTTAATAAGTCATTAAATATAACTATTAATCTCTTTTCATCATTACTTGCATGAAAACCTACTTTAGGTAATGATTCATCTTTCAATCCAGGCGCAACTCTACTATCAGATGAAAAGTTAAAATTAGGATGCTCTGACATAGAAGGATATAATATTTGAAAACATAAAAACATCTTTCCACATAGAGGAGAATTATTCTCTAAAAATACTTTTTCAATCTTTTTAAGTTTTCCTAAAGGATCATCAGAATCTAATAATTGAATAGCTAATTGTTCACTAAATGAAGATAATTCTATTGAATTAGAATATTCAAGTCTTGAGAATACTTCAGATATATTATCTATTTTCTCAAGATTAATCTTTTCTCCATATTGTTTAACATATTTAATAAAACTTTTTCTAAGTCTTTCATTTTGTATCTTCTCATATGCTTCAAGTACTTTTAATCTATTTGTATTTGATAATTTTTTATCTTCTAAATTATCAAATAAAGGAATAATCCAAGCTAATTCTTCTGATAAACCACCAGCAATATTAGTATTACCAAAAATATCTAATAATTCAGGATTATCATAAAAATCTTGTAGAGTAAATTTTCTATTATAAAATCTTTTTCTTATATCTTTAGAAACACTTGAATCTAAGAATAGAGTAGGATAATTGTCTTTAAAATGACTTGAAATATTTTCATCATATTTCATTTTTCCATCAATTATATATTGATATATACTACTATCCATTTTATTTAATAATTCTTTCTTAGATAGAGTAGGATCATATATAAAATCTCTAAATTGATCTATTTCATATCCTTTCTCAAAATATTTTCCATATAAAATCATAATATCTAAAGTTTCTTCTCCAAATGTTTTCTCTATTGCTTTAACAAGATTAATATTTTCATATTCATAAGACAAATGATATGAACGAGTTTCATCATAATCAGGTCCTATCATTGATATAGGCATATATTTAAATAAAACTTCTAAATCAATCCCATTAAGATATTCTCTATATGAAGGATTCATAAGAATATCTTCAGCTGTTAAAGATCTACTATAAAAAGCATCTTGCAATTCTTTAGGAGCATCTTTATCTAAAAACATTTCAGGATGTAATTTATATAAAGAATCAGGAACATTAGCAGGATAAGGTACTCTATCTTGAATAATTATTTTTCTTAATTCAGTATTAATTTTATTTTTTACATCATCAAGACTACCTTTAAAAGGAAGTTTTAAATCAATTCCACTATAATTATGTCTATTAGGATCATAAACTATATCTAACACATCACCATATTCTAATATAAAATTCATCATTTCTTCATCATTAGATATCCAACTAATATATGAATAAAAATTTTCATAAGAAGAAATACCTTCATCTACATATTCTACATATGCATATCTATCTTTAAAACAACAAGCAAAATCTTTTTTCCTTAAGTATTCTATATAATCAGGATGTTCTCTCAAAAGCTTAGGTGTAATACTCTTAGAATAAAATAGTTTTTGAAGTTCTTCAGGCGCATATTTTGATATAAATAAATCAGAATTTCTAGTTCTAAATTCACCAGTAATAGTTCTATAATCAGGAGCATTATCTTTAAAGGTACCATCAGTAGGACCAAATACAATCATCTTTCTCATAGCATCATAAAAATCATCTTTACTACAACTACCAGCCTTTATTGGTTTATTCTCTCTATTATAGAAAAAACTAAGATTAGGATTATGTACATTACCACCATAATGCATATACATATCAAACATTAATTTAAGCATTTTACAATCGTCTCTTGTAAAAAATTGACCACATTCATCATCAAACTCAGCTATATTTTTTATTCCAAAAGTACCAACAAAATGTAAAACATCATAATCTAATAATTCTAAAAAAGGAATAGAAGTATTAAATATATAGTCTTCAGGTAATCCTTTTAATTCTTTTATTAATAAGCCTGCTCCATATGAATCAATTGTTTTTAAATAATCTTCCATAGAGGAGTACTTAAAGATTTCTCTATATTCATCTTCTGTTAATTCTATAGTTGATCTAGAATCACCATTATTTCTTCGAGTATTACTCAATAGTCCATCGGTAAATTGTTCTAAATAAAATCTTTTTTCTTCAGGAGTCTTAAAAACACTAATATCACTAATAATAGTATAGATATCACTATATTTTGAGATCAAAGGAACTAAGCCACCATAATTAGCCATAAAGTCTCTAGCCATATCATTAGTAATATGATTTCCATTACTATCATCATGTAACAAACAATAGCTTAAGTCTTTATCTTTAAATAAATCCCAATATTTAACAATCATACTTAAACTAGCTCTTCCTTTATTAAAATCATCAATAATAGTACCATATCTTTCCATTTGTTCATCTGTAGGATCTATAAATCTATCTGAATAAAACTCTCTCATTCTAGATGAATAATAACTAGGATTTATTTTATCTTTAATTTGTTCGTATATAGCAAGATTAAGATCTTTAGTTTCAGGATCTAAAGACATAAGAATATCAGATACATCTACACCACCAAAAGCTTTAGATATTAATTCCCAATCTAAACCATCACATTTTTCATTACCAAATTTAGTTAATATATCTATATCTGGCCTTCTCATACATGAACTAGGTATCTTATCAAATAATCCATATTTAACAAAATCATTATAAGTACAAATATTTCTATAAACTCTTTCTAAAACATCTTTAGGAACATCTAATCTCTTTCCAAATATTTGACCTTTTTTATATTTATATCTCATATATCATCACCTACAATATCATTCTAGCATAATAATGAAACTAAATGTATTATTTATGTATATTTTTTTTATGTTATAATTAAATTTAGTTAAAGAGATAATATTGTTTAAGGAGAAAAATCATGCTAATAATTAAGATGTATGTAACTTTACTTGCTCCTATAGTAGCAGGCATAGTTAACTCAATATTTTGTAAAAGTAAAGCACTAAATTTTTTAAAAAAGCCAATGGATTTTAATAAAAAGTTTATTGATAAGAAAAGAATATTTGGAGATAATAAAACCTGGAAAGGCTTCTTTGGATATATATTTTTCAATATAATTTTCACAATATTATTTTCGCTAATTATTAAAGGAACTAAGTTAGAAGCATTAAATTTTTTCTATATAAATCATGAAAATACTATACTATATAATCTATTAATTGGATTTTTACTAGGATTATTCTATGCTTTATTTGAATTACCTAATAGTTTTCTGAAAAGAAGATTGGATATCACTCCAGGTAAAACTATTAAAGGTAAAAAGAAAGCATTATTTATAATTCTAGATCAAGCAGATTCAGTATTTGGAGTAGCTTTAGTAGTATGGATGTTTTATCCTATAGGAATATGGATTTATCTATTATATATAGTAATAGGTACAGTAACACATCTATTAGTTAATATGATGCTATATTTTATGCATCTTAGAAAAAATATGTTTTAAATTAAGTTTTGGGGGATTAAAAAATGATAGTAGATTTTAAAGACAAAGAGAATACAAGTAAGGTTGGAAATAAAGCAAAATTCTTAATGGAAATGAAAGCTAATGGTTTTCAAGTTCCTGATGGTTTTGTAATAGATAGTGATACTTATTTAAAAGAAATAAAAAATAATAAATTAGATGATGAAATTAATTTATTATTAAAGAAATTAAATACTGATAATATTTCTGAAACAAGTAAAGAAATAATTTCCTTATTTGATTCTTTTAATTTCTCTAAAACTACTATAGAAGAAGTAGAAAATAGATTAAAAGCAAATAAGTTATATGCTGTAAGAAGTAGTGGAACAAAAGAAGATCTAGAAGAATATTCTTTTGCTGGACAATATAATACATTTTTAAATGTTAAGAAAAGAAGTGTCTTAAGAAAAGTAATTGAGTGTTATCAATCTATGTTTTCAGAAGTTATACTAAGTTATTTAGTAAATAATAATATACCTACTGAAAATTTAGCTATGAGTGTAGTAATTCAAGAGATGGTACCTAGTACTCATAGTGGTATTTGTTTTACTGTAGATCCTGTAACAGGAAATGATAAAACAATGTTAATAGAAGTAGGAGAAGGATTAGGAGAAAATATCGTTAGTGGTCAAAATAAACCAGAACAATACTACTATAATTGGTATGAAGATAAAGTAGAGATAAATGAAACAAATAAATATATTTCTGAATCTCTACTAAAGAAAACGGGTAAAGAATTTTCTAAAATAATGGAGTATTTTGGATATCCTTGTGATATAGAATTTGCTCTAGTAAATAGTGAATTATATATCCTACAAGCTCGTAAAATAACAAAAATAGAATATCAAGGATTTAATGATTTATGGTCAACAGCTGACTTTAAAGATGGAGGAGTATCAGCTTCAGTTTGTACTCCATATATGTGGAGCTTATATGAATATATTTGGGAATATACTCTTCGTAAATTTATTTTAGATTCAAAAATTCTAAATGAACTAGAATTACCTCTAAAAGTAGGAGATATGTTCTATGGTAGATGTTATTGGAATCTATCAACAGTAAAAAAAGCAATGAGTAAAATTGTAGGTTATAAAGAAAGAGATTTTGATGATGAATACGGAATTACTCCTACATATGAAGGAGATGGAGAAACAACAGGAATAACACCTTCTAGTATTATAGCTATTATTCGTATGGCTATTGCTCAAAATAAAATAGTAAAAACAAGAGAAAAGAATAAAGAAAAATATAAAGATGACTTATTACATAAATATTACTATTATAAAGGAATGTATGATACTAATAGTATTTTAGATATTAAAAATACATGGAAAACTCTAACTCATGATGACTACTTACAAAGTGAATCTACTTACTTTTGGCAAATATTTATTAATACAGTACATCAATCACTTAATAAAGACAGTTTATTAAAATATATTGATGAATCTGACTATTTATCATTAATAAGTAATATGAATGATATTTCTCATTTATTACCTTTCTATGAAATGTGGAATGTATCAAGATCAATAAGAAATAATAAAATATCTCTTGATTATTGGAATACAACTGATACTAAAAAAATAGTAGAAGATATTAATTCTAATATAAATAATTATTGTTTTAATGAAGTAAAAGAAGTAATTAATAGATATGGATATCATTCAGATAAAGAATTAGATGTAACATATCCTTGTTATTATGAAGATATAGAACCAATAATTATTAATATTAAAGATTTAACAAATCTAGATGAAACATACTCTCCTGAAAATGATAGAGAAAAAGGAAAAAAAGAGTATGAGAAAAAACTAAGAGATATTAAAAGAAAAATTGGTGTAGGAAACTTTGAAGATTTAGAAAAGAAAATAGCAAAGATAAGAAATATGTTATGGTGGAGAGAAGAATTTAGAGATGTATCCACTAGATTCTATTATCTAATTAGAATATATACAATTGAATTAGCTAAAGAATTAGTTAATGAAGAAGTACTAAAAGATGAAAATGATATTTGGTTCTTAAAAGTTGGAGAACTTTGGGATTATCTAGAAGGAAAACTAGATGAAGATGATCTAGAAAATATTATATTTAAGAATAAAAAGTACTATAATTCATATCGCAATTTCACAAGTGAAAATGAAATAGGTGGAATACCTAATACTACAAAAGGCAATTCTAATCTAAAAGGATTAGGTGCAAATAATGGAGTTGTAACAGGAACTGCTCGTGTAATAGAATCATTTGCTGAAATTGATAGATTACAAGAAGGAGATATATTAGTAACAAAGTTCACTGATACCGGATGGACTCCTAAATTTGTAATATTAAAAGGTATAGTAACTGAATATGGTGGAGTTCTATGTCATGCTGCCATAGTATCCCGTGAATATGGAATACCAGCTATAGTTTCAGCAACAAATATCATGCAAGAAATAAAAGATGGTGAAACAATTACAATAAACGGAACTACAGGTGAAATAAAAAAAGAAAGATAAAAGGAGATAAATATGATAGGAAAATGGAATAAATCAGTAATTTTAACTTATTTTGGACTAGCAATAAGTATATTAGGTATTATGCTAGTATTATTAGATATAAATATTAAATATACAATGATTTGCTTAATAGTAGCAGGAATATGTGATCTATTTGATGGAACAGTTGCTCGTAAATGCAAAAGAACAAAAGAAGAAAAAGAATTTGGAATACAATTAGATTCTTTAGTAGATGTAATTAGCTTTATTGCATTTCCATTAGTAATTCTATTTAGTATTAATAATTCTTGGTATTATGCACCAATCGCAATCATTTATGCTATATTTGGAATCGCAAGACTTGCATATTTTAATATAAAAACAGCAGATAGTAATAAAGCTGTAAAAACATATATTGGATTACCAGTAACTTTTTCAGCTATGATTTTCCCATTAGTATTCTTACTATCATATTTATTAAAGGAAAGTTTATTTATAATTATCTATAATGTAATAACTTTATTAGTCGCAATATTATTTATTTTAAAAATTAATGTACCAAAACCAAGATTAGTATCTTCTATTATTTTATTATTAATCGCAATCATAGTATCAATAATCTACCTATTTGTAGTATGACAAAAGTATATAATCCAAAGACAAATAAGATAGAAGAAATTAAACATTTTGGTGGTAATACTTTAAATAGAATATACAAAGTACCAATACTTACAAGACTACTAACAGCTAAACCAATATCTAAATTATATGGACTATATAATAGTACTAGACTAAGTAAAGTAAAAATTAATAAATTTATATCTAAAAATAATATTGATATGTCAAAGTTCAAAGATGAAGATTATAAATCATTTAATGATTTCTTTATTCGTAAATTAAAAAGAATTAAAATTGAAAAAGAAGGCTTTATAAGTCCTTGTGATGGAAAATTATTAGTATATAAAATAAATAAAAATTTAGAAGTAAAAGTAAAAAACATAACTTATAAAATTAATGAATTAATAGATGAAGAAATTGATTATAAAAATGGATATATATTTATCTATAGATTAGCTCTAGACGATTATCATAGATTTTATTATATTGATGAAGGTAAAAGAATTAAAAGAAAGAAAATAAAAGGAAGACTTCATACAGTAAGTTCTTCTTCAGATAATTATAAAATATATAAAGAAAACGAAAGAGAATATAGTATCTTAGAAACAAAAAATTATAATAAAATTATCTACATGGAAGTAGGAGCACTTCTAGTAGGTAAAATAATTAATTATGATAAAGATACTTTTAAAAGAGGAGAAGAAAAAGGATACTTTTTACCTGGAGGAAGTACCATAATCATAATTGCTAATAATATAAAAGTAGATAAAAACATTTTAGAATATAGTAAGAAAAACATAGAAACAATAGTACATGTTGGTGAGAGGGTCGGTGAATAAAATGTTAAAAAGATTACATATTTATTATAAGGAGAGATATCCTATATTTTTAAGATTCCTTCTTGGTCTAATTGTATTTGGTGAAAT
>JAEEGL010065296.1_pt1 | contig 13419 bp, 20 predicted proteins | sample 9134231 | NCBI WGS metagenome assembly JAEEGL01 (sample SAMN16246548, study PRJNA631951) | gut metagenome | biome: gut microbiome; feature: rumen; material: fiber-attached | host: Bos | place: Iran: Karaj | collected 2018-10 | reverse complement strand
TATCGATGATTTTCAAGTACGAAAGGGCTTTGGAAAAGTATAAGGTAAAAACTCTGTATGCCATATATGATTCGACCAATACTAAATGTGAACGAATGATTAGGTTCCTTATAAAAGATAAAAACCCCAAAAAAATTCTTTTTAGTTTAGAAGAATTGGTTGATGTTGAAATCAATTTGCCTAAAAATGTCTCTTTTAACGAATTTTAACATAAAAAATTTTTGCGTGTCATATAATACTTGTACTTTTGCACAAAACAAAAAGAAAAAAGAATATGATAGTAAACAATTTTGAACTGATTAAGACTTTGTTGAAGTTTGAGGACAAGGATGATTTCTATTTTTGCCAAATCATCCAGCGTAAGAAAGATGGTAATGATGTTCCTTCCGCTAATAACGGATATAGGACAATTAGGTCTTATTATATAAGGTCATTTGAGGATTACGAGAGGCGTATTCCTGCAATCATTCAGTTATGTGAACAGAATAATGCAAGAGCATATATTAACCTTAATGTACGTAATGCAAAGGAGGTTGCACTACAGTGTTCAAAGGCGTATATAGACCTTGTTCTTGAAGATAGGTGTAATCAGGGGCATCGTATTTATGACCATTGCTGTGGAATCACGTCAAAGAAAGGTGAGAAAAAAAGGTGGATTGTTGATGTTGACACAAAAGACGCAACTGTTATTGCTTCAATCGTAGGTATTATCAATAAATGCCGTTCAGCAAATCGTGTTACGGATGAGTATTATAACAATGTTATTGCCAGTATCCCAACCGCAAACGGTTATCATCTGATTACGATTGGATTTGATAAACATCAGTTTAAACAGTATCTTGAAAATGAAACTGACTTTGATGAAACATTTATTAAAGAAGTTGTAGACACAAAAAAGGATAATCCAACATTGTTGTATTTTAACAAAAAAGATTAATATGAAAGAATTAATATCCGAATCAATCCTTGCTGGGATTTTTATTTCGATTGGTGGTACCGCATTTTTAAGTGTTGGTGGTATTATAGGCGCAATTTTGTTTACATTTGGTTTAGCATCAATTGTATGTTATGAACTTGGCCTTTTTACTGGAATGAGTGGTTTCGTTGCAAATGGCAGACAGTTGTTGGCATTATTATTTGTCCTGTTTTTCAACATAGTTGGCTGTATATTTGCCTCTTATTCAATATCTGTAAGTTTGCCTGATTTAGGGGCTAGTGCAATTGATATTGTTAATAAACGTGTTGATATGGGTGCTGTGAATGTGTTCATTCTTGCAATATTCTGTGGCTTTATTATGACTACGGTTGTTACTTTTGCAAGGAAAAAACAATGGATACCACTTCTGCTTGGCATACCGCTTTTTATAATGTGCGGGTTTGTACATAGTATTGCTGATGCTTTTTATTATGGGTTGGCAATGTTTAACGGATATGCTATGAATTGGTGTAATGGTTTAATGTATTTAATGGCTGTTATTGGAAACTTTATCGGATGTAATTTATATCGTGTAATTTCACTTAAATTGTGATAAAAATATGAAGGTTTTTGTAGTAAAACAGGTTTATGGGGGTGGTTTTTCAAATGCATATGATTTAATCGCTTTTGAGAATTATCAGGACGGTCTTAATTATGCTGACGCAAAAAACAAAGAAGTGAATGAATTGCGCTCAAAGTATCAAGAATGCGAGTTTATTGCTTTAGAAATTATTAATGGTTTGTTCCTATCACATTTAAAGGAAACAGATGAAGAAGAGTATCAGAAGTTGGGATGTGGTGATTTTAGCACTATAACTGAAGAATTTTGGTGTGAGTATAACAAAAAGTTAAACGAGTTTCTTGATGACGGTGATGTTGTTGAGAAAGCAATGGTAAAGCAGAATGTGAGTGATACACATAAAAAGATGGTAAGAATTTATATGGATTATCACAGTTTTGGTGAAGAAGGTTTACCTTATTATCACGTTTCAATGTCACCAATTGAGGTTGTTGAACAAAAAGAAAGTGTAGAACAATGAGATATTCTGGTAGTAAAAGACGATTTATGAAGCAGTTGACTCCAATTTTAATGGAGCATGCTAATGAAGATACAATCTTTGTAGATTGCTTTTGTGGTGGCGCAAACGTAATTTCGGAGATTCCACTTAAAAATAAGTTTGGCATTGAAATTAATAAGTCAATTGTTGAATTGTGGAAACATTTACAGACAGAGGGAATGAATGGTATTCCATATGATTTAACTGAGAAAGAATATAATGAGATAAAGTTTGATTATATAAACGGTGCAGCATCTTTTCCTGATTGGCTTTATGGTTATGTGGGTGCTTGTTGTAGTTATGGTGGTGGGTGGTTTAATGGCTATGCGCATTATAACCCTAAAAAAAAGGAAAACCATATACATGAAGCATATAATGGCTTAGAAAAACATTTGAAAAGGTTTAAACACTTAGATACGACTGAGTTTCTAAATATATCCTATAAGGATTTTGTATTTCCTCGTAATTCAATTATCTATTGTGACCCACCTTATGCAAATAGAAAAAAATATGAAAGTGATTTCGATACACACGAGTTTTGGGCTTGGGTCCGTGAAATGTCTGAAAACGGTTTTATGGTATATGTTTCAGAGTATGAGGCACCTTATGATTTTAAATGTGTGTGGTCACAGGTAAAAAAAGATGGAATGGGGACAACATTAGTTGGAAATGCACAAAATCGTGTAACCGAGAAACTATTTATCTATGATAAAAAATAGATAAATTATGGAGAACGAAAAATATAAATTAATCTTATTATGGGGAACAATAATAGTAACAATACTCTATGTTCTTAGTTTTATTTCATTATCATTGATAAGTAAGATTTTAGGTTTACTATTAGTGTTAGGTTTGTTTAAATTAACAAACAAGTATCTTACGGATGAAGATATTGACAAATACTGTGGTAAAGGTTATCTTAATAAAATAATGAAAAAAATTAGGAACTTATGCAGAAAAGATTTAAACTCGTAAAGGATTATACATGTGAATTTGGAACACTTGAAGCTGGTAATCAATTTGATATTGTAAAAGGGTTTATCTATTACAATGGTGGACTTATTGAAGGACATTGGTCACCGTTTTTTGAAAAACTTATTAGAGAAGAAATGGAAAGGCCGAATTATCTTAGAGAAGTTCCTATTCCATATAATAAGGTATGACAGAAGAAGAGATAGTTAAACATTTTATTGATGATTTGTTAGAACATCAGGTTGATATGCCTGAAGAATTTGGTGAGTTAATTAACGAATTTTTTTGGGATTTAGTTTAAAGTAAAATGAGATTTAGAGATTTATTTCATAAGACAGGTGACAATTTGTATCCTGACTGGAATACGATTTTGTCTATTAAGGAATTCAGGGATTTAGCAGATTGCCCACAATCAACCATATGGCACAAGGAAGGTACTGTGTGGCCACATACAGTTGCTGTAACAAATGAAATGGTGAATTATTTTTACCATGAAGGATTGCCTATGGATGATGATTATTACATCCAAATGGTAAGTGCTGCTTTGTGTCATGACCTTGGTAAACCCTCTACAACCAAATGGGATGAGGAACTTCAAGAATATAAGACCAAGTGTCATGGTATTGAGGGCGCGAGGATTACACGTAACCTTTTCTTTGATGAACCTGATATTCAACTCAGAGAAAGAATTTGTTGTATGGTTAAAAATCACATGATTTTACACCACCTGCTTGATGACAAAAAACATATTGAGAAAAAACTGAAACGTTTATCTTGGAACCTTGTTCCTGTTAAAGATATGCTTTTGCTTAAACATTGTGATTCTTTGGGTTCAAAAAACGATATTGAGTTACCTGAATATTTAGAGTTTGTCCGTAATAGGATTCAGGCTGAGGCAGAGAAACTTGGGTGTTATGATAAACCATTTGGGTTTGAGAATGACTTTGAACGTCTTAAATACTTCAATGATGTTAAAGATGCTGAAGAAATTGAAGATTTCAATGTGATTGTTCTTATAGGTTTGCCAGGTGCGGGAAAAGATACCTATATTAAGGATGTGCTTGATGCAGATACACCTGTGCTTTCTCGTGATGACATTAGAAAAGAACTTGGTTTGACCGGTGAAAAGCCACAGGGTAACAAATCTGAGGAAGATAGAGTGACACATATTTTTAACGAAAGAATGAAGAAATTATGTGAGGGACATAAGTCATTCATCATTAATAACACAAATTTGTTGAAGAAGTATCGTCAGGCATTTAACAAAATGGTTATCGAACACGGTGGTCACCCGACATTTATCTATATTGAAGCACCTACGTTTGAAGATAATTTGAAAAGACGTGACGGAATGATTAGCCCAAAGATAATTGAGAGTATGTTTTGGCGGTTTGAATTTCCTGAAATGTCAGAGTGTGCATTACCTATGGTTTTTGTTAAACAAACGCCTTAACATTTTTTAACTTTTAAAATTTGTTTATCAAGATTTATAGTAGTATATTTGAAAAGTAAATAAAGAAAAAAGATATATTGCTAAAATGAACGAGAACTTTTTTTTAAGACTAGAAGGAGAAACCAATGATTTGTTGTATGAAAATGGGTTTCTAAAAATGACGCGTCTTGTACAAGACGTTGGAAATGAGTCGATTGATGTAACCGTTGAATCACGCAAAGATGTTGTTTCACACGATTTTATTGGCGGGTTTGAAACACAGGAACAAATGTCATGTACAATTGGTTCTTCCAATGATATTGACGGTGAGCATCCTAAATTTGATGAACTATTAGGTAAGAAGATTAGAATCACGGTTGAAGTAATTGAATAATGATAACAGTACATAACATTTATACGGAACAAGTCATATTTCTTGGGGATTTGCATGGTAACTTTGATACATTGTTGTGCTGGTTAAAGAATAATGATATAAAAGATACAGCCCTTATTGTTTGTGGCGATGTGGGTTTAGGGTTTTATAAACCACAATATTACCGTCTGAAATTTGAAGCAATAAATAAATTCTGCAAGGAAAATAATTGCAGACTGTTGTTTATTAGGGGAAACCACGATGACCCTGAATACTTTAATGGCGACAATGTTGATAAAAGTTCATCAGTAACATTTGATTACGTACATGCAGTATCTGATTATTCCTGCATTCAAGTATGGAAGGAAAACGAGATAGTGCATACAATATTATGTGTTGGTGGCGGTGTATCTATTGACCGAACATGGAGAATAAGGGACTATGTAGTGAATTGTGCTGCTTATGCAAGACACGCAAACATAACTTTAGTTGAAGCACAAAATCGGCTTTTACCAACACATTGGGATAACGAATTACCTGTATTTGATGACGTTCTATTATCAGAGATAACATATTCTGGCATGAAAGTTGATATTGTTTGTACCCATACTTGTCCATCATTTGTAGGTTTTAAGGATAAAGAAGGGGTTAAAGAATGGTTAAAACACGATGTCAACTTGGAGAAGGATATGGATGCTGAGCGCGAGGCGATGGACTTATTGTATAACAAACTTAAACAAGATGGACATCCTATTGAAAAATGGATATTTGGACATTTCCACAAACATATGTCAGAGGAGTACGAAGGTGTAAAGTTTGTTATGCTTGATATGTGTTATCCTGAAAAGACTAAGTTTGACACATTTGAATTAAGAAATTATGAAGTAAACTAAAATTTTAATTAAAATGAACTACGTTTTTACAAAATCAGAGAATTTTAAGAGTGAATATTCATGTGCTGTAGTAAGAGTAGGTGAATTGATACCTATTGAGGGTTCAGATTTTCTTGCTAAGACTTCTGTATTTGGCACACAGATTGTTGTTAGAAAGGATGAAATTAAGGAAGGTGATATAATGATTTACGCTGCTAATGAAACAGCCCTTAATGAGAAATTCCTATCAGTTAATAACTTATTTGAAATTGGATGTCGTGAGAAGAATGCAAACGCTGATGAGGTAAATGAAATTATGAAAGCCTATGAACCAATTAAGAAAGAGGCTGATAAATATCGTCAAGAAGCAAAACAATTAAAATCTTCTATTGATAAGTTGACTGGTAACTCCGCAAAGATGACGAAAAAAGCCAACAACAAGAAATCTAAACTCGCTAAAATGGAAGAGGGTAGTGAGGAATATATTATTCTTAAAGGTGAAATTGAAACCCTTGTGGCAAAGTCGGAAGACGCAACATCTAAGGCCATGTCTCTTACAACTGACTATGTTAATTGTAAAAATAAGGCTAAAGAAATTAGTGACACTGGCGCTGATATTATTGCTGATGCTAAGAAACATTGCGGTTTTTTTAATAAGTATGGCCGTGTGCGTTGTATCATTTTAAAAGGCGAACCATCATTTGGTTTCCTATTTAAACCTGAGAATCTTCAATTGTTTGATAGTACAATCAAGATGTTTGATTTGGAAACATATGTTGGCCAAGAGTTCGATACGGTTAATGGTGAATTGTTTGTTAAAGCATATGTTCCACCAGTCAAGGAAAGACCTGAGCGTGGTAGCAGGACAAATAAGGCACAGAAGAAAATTGACCAGTTTGACCGTATGGTTGATGGTGAGTTTGCATTACACTACACAACTGACCAATTCCAAAAGATGGTAACTCTTTTCAAACCTGAGGATGTTGTTGACATTACTGTTAAACTTCATGGCACATCTATTGTAATTGGCAATGTACACGTTAAAGAACCGATTAAGTTGCCGTTCTTTAAGAGGTTATTTAATTGGTTTGTGGATAATACCGGTTTGCTAAAGGCACATAGAGTTATTGATTACAAGGTTGTTTATGGCCCTGTTTATTCGTCACGAACCGTTATCAAGAACAAGTACATTAATAAAGAAGTTAGTGGCGGTTATTACGGCACGGATATTTGGTCAGAATATGGCGAACTTATTTATCCTTATCTTGATGAAGGTATGACTGTGTATGGAGAAATCTGTGGTTATATTACTGATACAGATAAACCTATTCAAAAGACTTATGATTATGGCTGTAATAAGGGTGAAAACATTATCATGTTTTATCGCATCACCACAACCAATGAAGATGGCAGTAAGCGTGAATGGGAAGTACAGGAAATCTTTGAGTGGACGATGAAACTTAAAGAAAAGATGTATGAGAACAATGAACCGATTAGTGCTTTGAGGATTCATCCAATTGATGTGCTTTATCACGGCACACTTGAAGATTTATATCCAGACCTTGATGCTGAAAATCATTGGGCATCTAATCTTCTTGACAAGATGAAGAAGGATAAAGAGCATTTTGGTATGGAAGAGGATGAACCACTTTGCACACACCATAAGGTTCCAAGAGAAGGTATTGTAATTCGTAGGGTTGGAGACAAGAAGCCAAGTGCCTTTAAGTTGAAAACAGATGCTTTCTTCTTTGGTGAAAGTGTACGTATGGATGCTGGCGAGGTTGATATTGAAATGTCTGAAAATGATTATAAACAGGATGAACAATAACAATTTAGTATAGCATATTAAAAGTATAATGGGAAACTTTTTTCTCATTATACTTTTTTAACATTTGAAATTTTGACAATTTTTCAAATATTAGTATATTTGCATAAAAAAGATGTATTGCGTAAAAGAAGAAGACAGAAGTAAGTTTAGAGAGGCCATAAGGCAACTTGTAACAGGAACCTATACTGGCCAACTTGACAGCAAGGAACATAATGAAAGACTTCATAAGCATTTATTGAATAATTATGACTTAAATGAATAAATAAAAACATGAAAATTATCGTAGAAAAAGAAGTACCATCGGCACAAATTACATGTCCTCATTGTGGAAGTTTAATAGAGTACCAGAACCGAGACCTTATGACGAAGTATTTTACAAATTATACTTATAATACGGCTTTGGGTAATAAATTGTATTATTTTAGTTGTCCGGTATGTGGTGTTGACGTAGAAGCAAGTTGGATTTATAAAAAAGAAGAAAATGGATAAAAGAAAACAAGTAAGAATTAATCAGTGTGTGTTCTGGATTGCAATTGTGGCAATTGTGGCATCAATTGTAGTAATGGTATTGCAATCATATGGTGTTATACCTATGGGGAAGAATCCAGATTTACAAGCGACAGGGCTTTTGTTTATCATTTTATCAGCATTGTGGTCTAAGATGAACATACGTTTTCTTAAAAAGGAAATGGAAATTGAAGAAGAAAATGAGTGATTATAGGAGAACCATTGAAGGCTATCTTGAAAATGAAAGTTGGAATAATATGGGTGGAAGTTAATTTTAACTTTTATTAACGTTTTAAATTTTTTCATTAAATTAAAATATAGTATCTTTGCAGAAAAATTAAAGAATATGTCAGAACTGTTAACAACAAATAGAGAACATGTCGCCCTGCTTCAGGACATTAAGATTGACAAGAACTTGCCAAAGTATAAGGTGATTGAACAGGTCGCACATGAGTCTAAAGAGGAAGATTTTGACCCCGATGGTTCATTACACCCTGTATTTGATAGTAGCGACAATGTTGTTTCGTGGGGCGTTAAGCGGGAAATTGATAAACCGATTTATGAAAAACTTGTTGAATTTTTAATCAATAAGGACTTCAATATTGACGAATTTACATTTTTCGTTGAAAAGACAAATAAGAGACTTCACGACCAGTTGTTTGGTTTTCCAAATTTCTCAAGTAACATGGTAGATGGAAGTACAGGAGTTTTAATATCTAACCGCGCCAATAAATCAAAAGGTTTGCATTCTTTCATTGAGAAGATTAAGAAATACTTTACTTCATCTAAAAAAGAAGATGGTGACGAATTTGATGTTGTTGGCTTCTTTTCTGCCGTAAAGGGCATAACAGGGGAAAATAACAGGGAACTGTATGTTAACCGCGTCAAGGAATACATAGAGTGTATTGGTTATGCCGAAAGGAACGGTCAAACTGCGCTTAAAGAAAAACTACTTTCTAATCTTATTGTAAATAAGTACGAGTCAGTTTTATTTGCCAACAATTATTATCGTGTACTTACTGAGGAAGTTATTGTGCAACTTGCCAAAAAATCGCCAAAAGGTTTATCTTTGACATATCTACAAAACTATTCAAGGATGATACCAATTGAGGCAATGCGTAAGAAAAACGAGGCAGATAAACTTCATGTCTTTGACAATTATTGCGTGATGTATTATGACCCTGATGGCAAGGTTTACTTGGAGACTGCCGAAGAAAGACAAAAACGCAAAGACCCAATCCTTTTTGGTATGATTGCTGGGAGCAACAAATTATATTATATATGTGATTGGGTTGATGAATATTGCGACTTAACGCTTGAAAAAGTTGTTGAAATTGTTGGTAAAGAGGTAGTTGAGAGTGGTTATCTGAAAGAAAAAATCATTCATTAACATTTTTTAATAGAAAAAAATTGACATATAAAAACATTGGTAGTAATTTTGCAGTGTTGAAACTAAAACAAAAGAAAAAATGACTGAAGAAACTTTTAGAATTGCCGAAGAAGTGCATAATCGATTGGAAGCGGCAAAGATTTATCTTGAAGAGTTGAACGGTGTGTATGACGGTACACTTAAAACACCATTTTTTGTTGACCGTAACGCACAGTATATTGTTGAATTAATGGGCGTTGTACAGGTGAGAAAAAAATTGGAAGAAACAATCGAGATATTAGAAAAACAATTTGAAAGAACTTAAATTTTTTAAAAATTATGGAACATTTGTGTTGGTATTATGTTTTATTTATTCTCTCATTTGGCATATTTCTGCTAAGAGGTTTAGCATCATTAATTTTGGGAGAAATTGAATTTGATTTTGATTTAGATGGAAACATAGATAGTGACCTTTCGGGTTTATTGTCTTTCAAAGGTCTTCTACATTTCATTATGGGGTTTTCATCCTATACTTCAGTTGTAGGTTTTGTACATACAAAATCATTATATGTCTTGTATAATTTTACCGTAATGCAATATGTGTGGGCTGCATTAATTGGTGTCGGTTTAACGGTTTTATTGTTTTACCTTTATAAATTTGTGATGAAAGCCGACCATTATAATAATGAAGAGTTAAATTTTGATGGCATGACGGGACAAATTGCAGTTAATGAAGGTGACGGAACATTTCAGGTTAATGTATCAACACATCTTGGTGTAAGAAAAGTTGTGGCAACACACAAAGTTGAAGGTGAAACATTATATGATACCGGTGATTACGTAACATTAAAGTATGATAAAGAAACAAAAGGGTATATTTTTTAAACAAACATTATTTACATTTTAAAATTTAGATTTATGCTATTTAACGAAACATTTATTTTAGGTGCAATTATTGCACTCGTTGTTATTGCAAGTGTTATTTTTATCTTGACCCGCTATCAAAGGTCTGCACCAGATGAACTTTTGGTAGTTTACGGTAAAGCAGGTAAGATTAAGGATGCTGATGGTAAGTCAATCGCTGTTCCATCAAAGGCCATTCAGGGCGGTGGTACGTTTGTAATTCCTATTATTCAAGCGTACAAAAAGATGTCAATGAAACCTTTGCAGATTGAAGCAAGTGTTGACGGTATTGATTCTCAGGCAATTCCTATGCGTTTGCCAATTGTTCTTACGACAGCAATCAGTCAAGACAAGAAAATTCAGCAAAATGCTGCAACCCGTTTTTTGAGCGCAAAACCTACTGAAATTGAAGAACAGATTAAAAAGATTCTCATCGGTGAAACACGTAGTGTTATGGCAACAATGCCAATTGAGGAGATTAATGCTGACCGTGATAAGTTCCTGACATCAATTCGTAGGTCGCTTGAGGAAGAATTGAAGAAGGTTGGTTTTGAGTTGACCAACATCAACATTTCAGAGATTACTGATGATGCCAACTACATTAAGAACTTAGGTAAAAAGGCTGCTACCAAGGCACAGGCACAAGCCGAGGCAGACATTGCTGAACAACAGAAACAAGGTAACATTAAGATTGCTATTACCAAGAAAGAAGAAGCCACAAATGTAGCAGAGGCTGAACAGGAAAAGGCAATTAACGTTGCTCAGGCAAAGCAGAAGCAGGAAGTTGGTGTTGCTCAGGCCGAGCGAGACAAGCAGGTACAGTTGGCTTCGGCTGAAAAGGAGCGTGAATCTGGTATCGCTGCTCAGAATGCTGAGAAGATTGCTAATGTGGCTAATGCTTCTGCTGAGGCAGAATCCAAGAAAGCGGAGGCTGCTGCACTTCAGGCCGCTAACGTAGCAAACGCAGAGGCTGATGCTGCAACTAAGCAAGCAGAGGCTGCTGCACGTAAGAAAACAGCAGTAGCTGCTGCCGAAGCCGAAGGTGAAACCAACCGTGCTAATTCATTTGCAGAACAGACAAAGAATGTGGCTACCGCACAGGCTGATGCCGAGGCTACCAAGAATGAGCAAGAGGCTTTGAAGCAGGTTCGTATTGCACAGGCTGAACAGAACAGAGAGGCTGAAACCATTAAGGCCACACAGGAAAAGGAAGCAAAGCAGAGTGAATATGAGTCTAATAAACGCAAGCGCGCAGCCGAGGCTAACAAGCAAGCAGGTGTAGCCGAGCAGAAGGCAAAAATTGATGTGGCTAAGGCAACTGCTGAGGCAGGTCAAGCCGAGGCCGATGCCAAGAAGGTTAAGGAGACAGCATTTGTTGAGGCAGAAATGCAGGTAGCAAAGACCAAGCAGGTTCGCCAACAAGAGGTAAATGAAGCCGAGGCAAAGGCTAATGAAGCCAAGTTGAATGCAACCGAGATTATCCCTGCTCAAAAGGCCAAGGAGAAAATTATTATTGATGCAGAGGCAGCAAAACAAAAGATGATTCTTGAAGCGGAAGCATTAAAGCAAAAGATTTTGCAAGAGGCCGAGGGTCAAGCAGAAGCAACCAAGATTAAACTTGAGGCAGAAGCAGAAGGTAAGAAGAAGTTGTTGCTTGCTGAAGCCGAAGGTAAGAAAGCAAGTCTTATGGCCGAGGCCGAGGCAAAACAGCAATTGGAACTTGCACCCGCTATGGCGTTTGAACGCATGTTACAAGCATCTGCCGACAACCCATCACTTGCAGTGAACTTTAAGATGGTTGATGAATATAAGCATATCGCAGGTTCTATGGAAGAAATGCTCTCAGGACTTAAAGATGCTAACATCACTATCTATGGTGATACAAATACTGGTGCACAGTTTGTTAAGTCCTTTATGGAGAACTTTACACCTGGTATGGACATGCTTGCACAAGGCTTCAAGGGTCAGTTTAAGGACTTGTTTGGAATTGGGCAGAAGGGAACCGAGATTCCTGCACCAAAGAATAATCAACTGAACAAGAGTAATAATTCTAACGAGAATAAGTAAAACTATGTTTAATCAAATGGAGCATACTTACCTTATTTATCGCCAATAAAAGTGGTATGCTCCATCTAATTCTTAAATTTTAAAGAAATGGAGAAAAATAATTTTAAAACCGTTTATCCAAAGACGTATACCATTACGGTTGATGCAAAGGATAATAGAAAGATTACCGTTGTTGGTGTTGTAGATACAGATAGAATTACTGTTTGTACAAATGAACCTGCTGAGTATGATGATGGAAATCGTGTTAAACAGACAACGGTTGATTTGAAACGAAGATATAAGTTTAAGGAGTTGCGTATTGGATATTCAATCTGTCATCCAGATGATGTTAATGAATTCACCGAAGAACGTGGTGTACATATCGCCAAGAAGCGTTGCTGGACAAGGCCCATGTCTATTCTGCAGAGTCCCTATCTTGGAGAGTTTAGGGAAGATTTGGTAATGGCTATTTTAAAGGCCAAGGCTGATTACATTGTCGGGTCTATTGAAAGCGGTGATGCCAAGTTTTTGAAGGCATAAGTTTTAATTTAATGTGAATGAAGTTGTTTGGAGTGCGGTTAGAAATAACCGCATTTCCTTTTTTATTTTAGGGTATTTTTTGTTTGATTTATCTATTTATATAATGATAAAGCAAGAGGAGATTCAACGACAAATATAGTAACCGGCACTATTGCCCACCTGTTAATGGTGAACACATATATAAAGTGTTGAATAAATGGATTTCTATCCGACTTATTTGATTTGAATTTTCATAAGGTTTTTGGTGAACTATTTTGCCGATGTTTCCTTTTGTTTTAATTATAAACATAAAATAAAAGGTTAAAACAAATAAAAGAATGGCAACAAGAAAACATTTACAACACATTAAAAGTTCACAATTAGACAAAGTTCCAACAAGTAATGACCTACTTTATGGTGAAATCGCCATTAATTATGCAAAGGGTGGGGAAACAATCTACATTAAAAATAATGAGGATGAAATAATTTCATTCCCCAACAATAAAGTCATTGAGGAAAATGAGTATGTGGTTGCTTCACATCTTGCAGAAATTGACGAAAAAT
>JAEEGL017423861.1_pt1 | contig 13420 bp, 14 predicted proteins | sample 9134231 | NCBI WGS metagenome assembly JAEEGL01 (sample SAMN16246548, study PRJNA631951) | gut metagenome | biome: gut microbiome; feature: rumen; material: fiber-attached | host: Bos | place: Iran: Karaj | collected 2018-10 | reverse complement strand
TTCGAGGGCAGCAATATCAGCGAAGGCCGGGGCACCGCCATGCCCTTTCAGCTCATCGGCGCGCCGTTCATCGACGGGGCGCTGCTGGAAAAAGAAATGAATCGGGAAAAGCTGCCCGGCCTGCATTTCCGTCAGGTTTCCTTCTGCCCCGCCTTCTCCAAGTACCGGGGGGAACTGTGCCAAGGCGTGCAGATGCACATCACCGACCGGGAGGCATGCGACTGCGCCCTGGGCGGCCTGCTGCTGATGGAAACCATCCTGCGCATGTATCCGGACCATTTTTCCTTCATCAAGTGGGAGGGAGACCCCCGCTATTCGGTGGACAAGCTGCTGGGCACCGATCTTTTCCGCACCGGCGCAATGTCGGCCAGGGAATTGATTGCCCATTTTGAGGCGCCCCGGCGGAAGTTTATGGAAAACACCCGCCGATTCCATCTGTACGAATAAATTGTGCATAGGAAGTGAAAGCGTGATTCGAAAGCATATCACCTTTACCGGCGCCGTGCAGGGCGTGGGCTTCCGCTGGCGGGCCCGGCAGGCGGCGAACATGTTCCGGTGCACGGGCTGGTGCCGCAACGAATGGGACGGATCCGTGACCATGGAAATCCAGGGAGAGGAGGACCAGATCGATCAGGTGATCCAGGCCCTCCGGCGGGGAAGGTATATCGAAATCGAGGGAATGGATGTGCGCGGCGTGCCGCTTCAGGATGAACGTAGCTTCACAACGGAATGACCGGAGGACAGGCGAATAAGAGAATGAGCAATTACCTGATTACAGGCGCGAGCGGCGGCATGGGCGCGGCGCTATGCCGGCTTCTGACCGAAAAAGGGAACCGCGTTTGGGGAATGGACCGGATCGCCCCGGTCACGGATGAAGGCTGGTCCTTCCTGCCTGCGGACGTTACCCGCACAGAAGAACTGACCGCCGCCTTTCAGCGCGTGAAAGCGGAAGCCGGAAGCCTGGACGGCATAGTCCATATGGCGGGAATATACGATTTGAATTCCCTGGCGGAAATGCCCGAAAAGGATTTTCTTCGGGATTTCGACGTGAACCTGTTCGGGATGTTCCGGGTGAACAGGCTGTTTCTGCCGCTGCTGAAAAAAGGCGGCAGGATCGTGATCGTTTCCAGCGAGCTCGCTCCCCTGCATCCGCTTCCCTTCACAGGCATTTACGCCATAACAAAGACCGCCGTAGAAAAGTACGCCGCGGCTCTTCGCATGGAAGTGCAGCTTCTGGGCCTGTCGGTCATCGTGATCCGTCCCGGCGCGGTAAAAACGAACATGCTGCCCATATCCATGGAAAAGCTGGAACGGTTCTGCGCCGATACAAAGTATTACGCCTGCAGCGCGGACCGGTTCAGAAAAATCGTGAACTCCGTGGAAGCCAGGAGCGTTCCGCCGGAAAAGCTGGCGGCCGTAGCGGCACGAAGCCTTGCAGCGAAAAGGCCCCGGCTGATGTATCGGTTGAACCGGAATCCGCTCCTGCTGCTGTTCAGCGCGTTTCCCATGCGGACCCAGCTGTGGATCATACGAAATATTTTATTGCGGACGTGATTCATGCGTTGTTTTTGTACACGTGATTCATGCGTTGTTTTTGTCTTTCCCTTTACAGAAAGGCGTGAAACGTGATATACTGTATGGGGAAAAAACGGAAGGAAGCGTGGACCGCTCCTTCCATGTGAAAGCGTTTAAGGAGGATTTATCCATGGCACGGAATCAGTTTGCCGGATTTGGCGGCGGCCCCAATATGCAGCAGCTCATGCGTCAGGCGCAGAAATTGCAGGAACAGATGCAGAAGACCCAGGAAGAACTGGATGAAAAAGTATACGAGGCCAGCGCGGGCGGCGGCATGGTCACCTGCAAGGTGTCCGGCAAGCGGGAATTGCTGGAACTGACCATTAAGCCCGAGGCAGTGGACCCCGACGACGTGGAAATGCTCCAGGACCTGATTTTGGCAGCCGTGAACGAAGCCCTGCGCACGGGCGAAAAAGCCCGGGAGGACGCCATGGGCAAGATGGCTCCGGCAGGAATGGGCGGGATGTTCTGACATGCCGGAAGGAAACGATCCCATTGCCCGCATGGCGCTGCAATTGGCGCGCCTGCCGGGCATCGGGCAGAAAAGTGCCCAGCGGCTGGCCTACCATATCGCGGGCCTGCCGCTGGACCAGGTAAAGGATTTGGCCGCCGCCCTGTGGCAGGGACGGAAGGCCCTTCGTTTCTGCGCCCGCTGCGGCAATTATACCCAGGAGGAATACTGCGCTGTCTGCGCCAATGAAGAAAGGCACAACGGCCAGATCTGCGTGGTGCGGGACGCCCGGGATGTGGCGGCCATGGAGCGGATGCGGGATTTCCGGGGCCTGTACCACGTGCTGGGCGGCACCCTTTCCCCCATGAACGGGGTGGGACCGGAGGATATCCGCATCAAGGAACTGCTTTCCCGCCTGTCCACCGAGGACGTGCAGGAAGTGATATTAGCCACCAACCCCGATATCGAGGGGGAAGCCACAGCGGCCTACATCGCCCGGCTCATCAAACCCAGGGGGGTCAAGGTCAGCCGCATTTCCTACGGCGTGCCAGTAGGCAGCGATTTGGAATACGCCGACGAAGTGACGCTGGCGAAGGCCATGGAGGGACGGCGGGAACTATAATCAGTGTTGAGTTTGGAGTTTGTTTCGTCCAGTCTTTTGCTGACGCACAGCGAAAAAGTATATAAAACTCCACACTCCACTCTCCACACTCCACACTTGCATTGAAATTTTTTTAGGGGAGCAAAAGCAAAGGATGCTTCACTTTTATCATGGTGTCATGGGCTCCAGCAAAACGGCCAGTCTGCTGATGCAGCGGTACAATTATCTGCAATTGGGCTTGAAGGTGGCGCTTGTAAAGCCCGCCATTGATACCCGCGTTTCTCTGAATACGGTTTATTCCCGGGTGGGACTGATGGCCGAAGCGGATATCGTTCTGGAGCCGGGCCACTGCTTCCGGGAACAGCTCAACTGGCTGGCCGTGCAGCATGCCCATTCGGAATTTCAGTATGTGTTTGTGGACGAAGCGCAATTCCTTACGGAAGAACAGGTGCAGGAAATGGCCGATATGTCCGATGATCTGGAAATCTTCTGCTACGGGCTGAAAACCGATTTCATGGGCCGGTTTTTCCCCGGCTCGGCGGCGCTGCTGCGTCTGGCGGAGGACATCCAGGAAGTGACCGGCTCCCTGTGCTGGTGCGGCAAAAAAGCCACCATGAACACCCGCATAGACGGCAAAGGCAATGTGCTCAAGCAGGGCGCGCAGGTGATGATCGACAATCAGCAGGAAATCCGCTATATTGGCCTGTGCTATCAGCACTGGCGGGAGGGAAAATCCCATGGCTGACATGGGCGCATGGCTTCAGCGGAACGCGGGGCCGATTGCCGCCTTTTCCCTGATCCTGGCCCTGGCGGCGCTGATCCTGCTGATCATCGTGCTGGTCCGTCAGATACAGTCCGATCATAAAACCGGGCGGTGGGCCGAAGTCCTGTACCGCCGATTGGAGGAATTGGGCCGCACAGCCCTGCGCCGGGACGAATATGCCAGCCTTTCGGAAATGCAGTCCGCCCGGCTTCTGCAGGCCATGGAGGAACGGAGCCGGGACGAGGCCATCCGCCTGAACGAGCTTTCCGGCCAGCTGGATGCCTTCGGCGAAAGTCAGGACGCCCGGCTGCATCGTGTGACGGCTACCCTGGATGAAAAGCTGACCCAGAACGAAGCACGCATCGAAAAAATGCGGGATACCCTGAACCAGTCCGTCACGCACCTGCAGGAGGAAAACGGTAAAAAATTAGAGGAAATGCGCCAGACGGTGGACGAAAAGCTGCACGCCACCCTGGACAAGCGCTTAGGCGAGAGCTTTTCCCTGGTGAGTCAGCGGCTGGAACAGGTCTACAAGGGCCTGGGCGAAATGCAGACCCTGGCCGCCGGGGTGGGCGATCTGAAAAAGGTGCTCACCAATGTAAAAACCAGAGGCGTATGGGGCGAAATGCAGCTTGGGACCCTCCTTTCCCAGGTGCTGACCCCCGGCCAGTACGACGAAAACGTGGCAGTGATCCCCCACGCCAGCCAGCGGGTGGAGTTTGCCGTGAAGCTGCCGGGGCGGGAAGAAGGGGCCCGGATTTACCTGCCCATCGATTCCAAATTCCCCATCGAAGATTATGAACGCCTGCTGAACGCCTACGATTCCGGCAATCAGGCCGAAATCGCCGCCGCGTCTTCCGCTCTGCAAAACGTTTTGCGGGTGGAGGCCAAACGCATCTCGGGCAAATACATCGCGCCGCCCTATACCACGGACTTCGCCGTGATGTTCCTGCCCATCGAAGGGCTGTACGCCGAAGCTTTGCGGATTCGGGGCCTGACGGAGGAATTACAGGATAAATACCGCGTCGTCACGGCAGGGCCCACCACCCTGAACGCCCTGCTGACCAGCCTGCAGGTGGGCTTCCGCACGTTGGCCATTGAAAAACGCTCCGGAGAGGTATGGCAGCTGCTCAGCGCCGTGCGCACCGAGTTCGGCAAGTTCGCCGGGCTGCTGGAGACCACGGAACGGAAGCTCCATGCCGCCACGGAATCCATCGAGAGCGCCAGCCGCAAAACCCGCACCATCGAACGCAAGCTGCGCCGGGTGGAAGCGCTGGACGAAGGCACGGCCGCCCGTCTGCTCAGCTCCGACGAGGTGGCTCGCCCCCTGAATTTGGCTGTCTGGGAGGATGATTCGTCCTCCGGAGACGACAGTTAAGCTGGAAAAAAGCGGCATTGAAGCGAATCCCTGAGACAGCGGATAAAAAAAGTGCCATAATATCACCGTGGGGTGGGAAAAGGCAAAAAACGCCCCGCGCAAAATACGCGCAATGAACCTTCACCGAAAGGAGTGTACAGAATGGATCAGTTGGGAAACGAACTGAAAAAGGTCATCAAAGCCGGGATGGGCGTGGTGGCCGCCGGTCTGGAAATGGGTCAGGACGCCATCGAACAGTTGGCGAAGAAGGGCGAACCGCTGTATGAGCAAGCCAAAAACGCCGTTACGGACGCTGCGGGCAAGGTGAAGCAGACCTTCGATTCCATGACCGCCCAGCCCCAGGCGCAGGAAGTGATCGACACCTTGCGGGGCATGGGCAAGGAAGCGTGGGATCAGGTCCGCGCCGCTCTGGACGAGTTTGAGGCGCAGGCCAGGGAAGCGGAACAGGCCGCCCGGGAAGCCGCCCAGGCCGCGGAAGAAATCCTGCGCAATGCCCCGAAAGAGGAAGAACCTGCTCCCGAAGCGGAAGAAACCGCTCCCGAAGCGGAAGAAACCGCCCCTGCGGAGGATGAACCCCGGCAGCCCGAGGAATGACCCGAAAGCAGCAAGACCCGAAGGAGTATTCCTCCCTCGGGCCTTTTTAAGGTATATGCTCATCATTTATAAAGATGCGTTCTGTTCCTGTCTGATCGCAGCATTCTTTCAAAGGAGACCTGCAGATGTACATCGCCGACCTGCACATTCATTCCCGGTATTCCCGCGCGACCAGCGGGGACTGCGACGCGCCGCATCTGGATCTATGGGCGCGGAACAAGGGCATATCCCTGGTGGGCACGGGAGACTTCACCCATCCCCAATGGCGGAAGGAATTGGGGGAAATGCTGGAAGCGGACGGGGAAGGGGTGTACCGGCTCCGGGAGGAATACCGCCTGCCCTGCGCGGTCAGGAATACGGCGTCGCCGCGCTTCGCGATCACCGGGGAGATCAGCACCATTTACAAGCGGGACGGGAAAACCCGGAAGGTGCATCATGTTTTCGTGCTGCCGGACCTGGAAGCGGCGGAAAATCTTGCCCATCGGCTGGAAGCCGTGGGCAACCTGCACAGCGACGGACGGCCCATTTTGGGGCTGGACAGCCGGGACCTGCTGGAAATCGCCCTGGACGTATGCCCCAATTTGCTGTATATCCCTGCCCATATCTGGACGCCTCACTTTTCCCTGTTCGGGGCTTTTTCCGGCTTCGATGCCATGGAGGAATGCTTCGGGGACCTGACGCCCTGCGTTCGCGCCCTGGAAACGGGTCTATCCTCCGACCCGCCCATGAACCGCCGCCTGTCCGCCCTGGACGGGCATGTTCTGGTATCCAATTCCGACGCGCACTCTCCGCAGAAATTGGGCCGGGAAGCCAATCTGCTGTCCTGCGAAATGAGCTATACCGCTCTGAAACGCGCTTTGGACATGGGAGAAGGCTTCGAGGGCACCATCGAGTTTTACCCGGAGGAAGGAAAGTATCACCTGGACGGGCACCGGAATTGCCAGTGCCGCCTGACCCCGGAGGAAACGCGGGCTTACGGCGGCGTGTGCCCGGTGTGCGGCAGGAAAGTGACCATCGGGGTGCTGAACCGGGTGGAGGAACTGGCGGACCGGCCTGAACCGGAAAGGCTGGAACGGCCATTTGAAAGCCTGATCCCCCTGCCGGAGCTGTTGGGGGAGGTTTTGGGCGTTTCAGCAGCCAGCAAAAAGGCGCAGGCGGCTTACTTCGATTTATTGGAGAAATTGGGGCCGGAGTTTTCCATCCTGCGGGAAAGAAGCGTTTCGGACATTCAGACGGCGGGAGGCTTCCTGCTGGGCGAGGCCGTGCGGCGGCTGCGGGCGGGAAAGGTCATCCGTTTGGGCGGGTACGACGGGGAATACGGCGTGATCAAAGTATTCCAGCCGGGAGAAAAGGAAACGCTTTTGGGGCAGACCTCCCTGCTCTCCGGCGTAACGGTATCGGAAGCGAAAAAAGCCGCGAGCGCCGCCCAGCCGATCCATCTATTGGAAGAACCTTCCGCCGCCGCCCAGGAGACGCGGCCCAATATCGAGCAGGAAGCCGCTGTCCGCGCGGAGGAAAGCACGGTTGCGGTCGTCGCAGGACCGGGCACCGGCAAAACGGGCACTCTGGTGAACCGCATCGCCTGGCTGATCGAAGAAAAGAACGTTTCTCCCAGGGAAATCACCGCCGTGACCTTCACCCGGCAGGCGGCAGGGGAAATGCTGGAACGTCTGGAAAAACGGCTGGGAAAAAAGCGGGTGAAGGGCCTCACCGTGGGCACCTTTCACGCCATCTGCCTGAGCCTGATCGAGAAAAAGCCGCTGATCGGCCGGGAAGCGGCCAAAGATCTGATCGCGGAGATTTTGAAGGAGCGGGGGGAAAGGATGTCCCCCGCCGCCGCCCTGGCCCTGATCGCTGCCCGGAAAAGCGGCCTGGACGCGCCGGGCCTGCCGGAAGGATTATTGGAACAGTATCAGGAGAAACTCCGGCAAACGGGCGTGCGGGACCTGGACGATATATTATCCGAAGCCCTGTCTGTCCCCGTAAAGGGGAAGTCCTGCTTTCACTGTCTGCTGGTGGACGAGTATCAGGACATCAACGCGGTTCAGCGGGCGCTGGTGCGTCATTGGAGCGCAAACGGGCGCCTGTTCGTCATCGGCGACCCCGATCAATCCATCTACGGCTTCCGGGGAGCCGAGGCGGCCTGCTTCGACGCCCTGCTTTCGGACAGGCCGGACGCGAAACGCATTCATTTGAAGCAGAATTACCGTTCCGCTCCGGATATCCTGAACTGTGCCCTGGCTGTGATCGACCGGAATCCGGGGGAAAAGCGGGAGCTGCTTCCCACCGTGCCCGCAGGGGAACCGGTGCGGCTGGTGCGGGCGGCGGACGAGCAGGGACAATATATCTGGCTCGCCAAGGAAATCGCCCGGCTCACCGGCGGCGTGGATATGCTGGAAGCCCGCGGGGGATGCCGTGCAGAATTTGCCTTTTCGGAAATCGCTGTGCTGTGCCGCACCCACCGGCAGCTGGAGCAGGCGGAACGGTGCCTGCGCCACGACAGCATCCCCTGTCTGGTATCCGGCAGGGGGGATTTCCTTACCCAGGACAAAATTCAGGCGCTCCTTGGCTTTTTCACCGCTCTCCTGGAACCGGAAAACCTGCCCGCTCTCCGCTCCGCCCTGAAGGGCCTGTGGCATTGCCCGGATGGGCTGACCGCAAGGGCCGAAGACGCTATGAATCTGACGGAGGAAGAGTTTGAAGCGGCGCTATCCCCCTTCGACGGCCTTTCACCCTTTGTGGAAGCGGTGAAAAAGTATGCCCCATTATGCCGGAAGGAAAAGCCCCGGAAGCTGCTGGAAGCCCTGGCCGGCGATACAGGCGCGAAAGGCCGGGACGTGGAACAGCTATGGAACACCGCTGTGTTCTTTGATACCATGCCCGCGTTCCTTGCCGCCCTGCGCTTGGGAGAGGAAGGGGACATTGCCCGATTGAGCGGGGGAAAACCCTCCGGCGCGGTGCGGCTCATGACACTTCACGGGGCTAAGGGGCTTGAATTTCCCTGCGTGTTCCTGGCGGGGCTGGACGCGGGACGCTTCCCGGCGGAGCGTCAGGATGAGGAAACGGATATGGAGGAAGAACGGCGGCTGCTGTTCGTGGGGATGACCCGGGCCAAATCCCGCCTGATCCTCACCTGCGGGAATGACCCTTCCCCCTTTGTCGCCGAACTGCCTGCCGCCGTCATAAGGGAGGACGCGGGCGTCCGTCCCCGGCAGACTGAAACGGAACAAATCAGCTTTTTCGGATCATGATGCGCTGGAAAGCTGCCGCTGCCAGCGCTGGAGCTGAATGCTGTCCATTTTGCGGGTCAGGTCCAGCGCCATCGGCAGATTGCCCTGGGAGAAAGCCTCCTCGATCTGGCGGCGCAGAGTTAAAATGTGGACGCGGACAGAAAGCGGGAAACACTGTTCCATGGGGAACCTCCTTTGTGAACGGTTGGGATTTTTGCGGAATCGTCGGTTATTTTGCCGTTCGCATACAGCATACCCCGTCGAAAGCGCAAACGCAAGGGAAAAGATTGTCGAAGCCTGTCGAAGCCACTATATTTCGTTCGACATGATGCGACATGCACAAGATATAGTATCAATTGCTAAAAAAAGGAAACGCCGTCCGCCTGCGCGGATATTCTTCCATGGGGAAAGGACGGATCGATCCAATGAAAAAATCAATTGCTTTTTTGCCCGATCCATGTCATAATACCTGTGTGTTTCCTATTTCAGGCATCGAAAGAATGGAGGAAAAACAATGGGCATCTTTTCAAAATATCTCCGTTACCGTGAGGCGGGAGAACAGGTGAACGTAAACAACGCCGCCCGCTTCGGAGAACCGGCGCATTCCTTGTTCACCACCACAAAGGTTTTTACCCTGCATCATCATATCGACATCACCGACGCGCAGGAACAGGTGGTGTATCAGGCGAATACCAAGTTTCCCTCCCTCCACGACAAAACGGACGTGACCGACGCCCAGGGCAATCAGGTGGCCCATATCGAGCGGAAGTTCTGGACCCTGCATCAGCGCCATTTCATCACCATGGCGGACGGCGCGCAGTTCCAGATTGCCACCGAGCTTTTCCATCTGGTTAAGGACGTGAACAATATCGAAGGCTTGGGCTGGCAGCTTCGGGGCAACATCTTCGGCCTGAACTTTGAACTGTACGATCAGAACGAGAGCGTCATTGCCGTGATCAGTCAGAAAATGTTCTCTCTGCACGATAAATACTGCATCGACATTTACCGCCCGGAGCACGAAAAAACGGTGATCGCCATTCTGGTGACCCTGCAGCACATGATTCGGGACAGGCAGGCGGCCAGCGCATCGTCCTCTTCTTCCTCCTCCTCGTCCGGTTCCTGACGGAAACGGTCCTCCCTCCGCCCCGCCTGGCGGAGCTATGGCCGAAGGAAAAAGCGGTTTGCCCGGCCTGCCGGGACGCTGCTATTACCCAATAAAAATGAACAAAGCTGGGGGAAACCGCTCTTTGGAGCCCAAAGAGCGGTTTCCCCCAGACCCCTTTCCGAGAAAGGCATATAGAAGTTTACGATTCTATGCAAACACTCCGAATGTGGCTACATTTAGTCAGATCGTAGTATCAGCGCTTGCGGATGAGGTGGAAATAACTGCTGCCGTACTGTTGAAAAATACAAAAAACAGGACATTCCACCCGATTAATAATGGTAAGAATGTCCTGTTTTTGTATTTCCGGCTGAAACCGTTTTTCTTCGATTATAGCCTCTGCCCGCCGTCCAGCAGCGGCGTGGTCAGGCCCTCTCCGGCCATCAGGGCGTCCATGAGCTGGCCGATGATTTCTTCCCCGGCAAACAGATAGCGGTCGCCGATGACGATGGCGGGCACGTACTGCTTATCTTCCGGCACTTCGTGCTGTTCATAGTACTCCGTGATCACCTGGAGCATGGGTTCTTCCACCTTATTTAGGCAGACCAGCTTCACCGCGCTTTGGGTCCCGTCCGGCAGGGTGATCTGCTTGGGCAGGCCCGCCGTCAGGGGTTCCAATTGCCGGCACCAGGGGCAGTAATCTTTATAGAAATAATAAATCAGGCTGTCTGTTGCTGCGATGGGCTCGCCGTAAGCGGCGGTGCTCTTAGGCTGATACGGCTCCTGGGTGGGCGATGGAACAGGCTTCAGCTGCGGCAAAACGGGATAAACCACCGCTTCCTTTATGCCGGGCCATACCCGCGGCATCACGCGCCAGCCCAGCAGGAAAACCGCCATCAGCGCCACGATCAGGCACAAGATTTTAAGTCCCTTTTTCATTGAAACCTCCAAATAGACAGAAGCCCGGCGGGACAAGCCCGCCAGGCGAAAAGTTGTGCAGGAAAGATTACTTGTAGGGGTTGTTGGGGCACTTGGTCATGTGCTTGGGGCCATCCTCGAACTGATAAAGAGTCAACACAGCTCCGCAGTAGGGACATCTCCACGGAATTCCCTCTTTATCCTTTTTTTTCTTGGGTTTGTCATCATTGCCGCCGACAATCGCGTCCAGGTCGTCCTCGTTGATTTCCTTACGAAGAGCCTTCTTCATCTCTTCGTATTCTTCCTTGGAAGTGGGGGCTTTAAATTCGAAGTCTGCCATTTTTTTACCTCCTATTCTTTGATGATTTTCATCATCTTTACATTAGTTGATACGGATCATTTTGCAATATGGCAGCATCCCCGAAAAAAAATCTGTATTTTTTTGAGTACTAAATACATCATCCTCCGGGCGCCATTCCAAATAATCCTCTTGTGTCATCCTGAACAATGATAAGAACCTTCTTCTATCTTCTTCAGGAACAATTCCGCTGCTTCCTGGGTCGGCGCAAAATCATACGCGTTCACATTCACCATGGACATACATTTCAGGATATTTTCCTGCACGGCCTGCAGCATGTCTTTGTCCCAGTCCGGTATAAAGGCATTGCTCATAAACCGTGATAGGGATTCCCGCCAGTCCAACTTACGCCAGCGATTTTCCTTTGCCTGCCCAAGGAACACCACACGGTTTAATTTCACCCGATGGTTCAGGCTTCTTCCAGACGTCCCGCAGAAGGGCGTCGGCTCAAAAATCACGCCGTGTTCTGTCGGAACCAGCAAGGCAAAATCTCCATTGATTACAACAGAATCGCAATATTTTTCCAGCAGATTTGCCAGCGTGGTCTTTCCTGTCCCGCTTGGAGCGGAAAGGAGAATCATCTCATCTCCGCAGAGCAGCGTCACACCATGCATTCCAATGCATTCCTGATATAACGCGCACGTCACACCGTACTGGACACCGATACGCAAATAACTGCTAAGTGCTTTTCTGAGATAAACGGTAACATTGTATGGCGATACACATCGCAAAGAAAACACAGCTTTACCTTTGTGGATATATGCTATCAACGGAATAATCTGATCGTTATGAGCTTCCCATCCGCTGGATAAATCGGCAAAGCGTTCCTCCATTTTTTCTTCCAGATTTACTGTTACCATTCTAAAGGAAGAAGCATGTCTTTGTTCAAATTTATTCCAGCGATCCGGAATCATTTTTATCAGTTCATTGCTTCCATTGAGACAACATACATAATCGCCAAAACTAAACCATTTCTCCATTATGTGCAAAACGTATTATACACACCACTTATTATATGCTTGGGGATAATCTGGATCAGGATAATAGCAACAGCTATTTGTTCCAGTTCGATCGGTTTGACCGGGTTGCTGATCACATCCCCAGCAATTCTGGTTGTTATCCGGGTTGTGGTTTTTTGTACCAGCTGAAGCAATCATGGTGTCCGGGACGAAGGAATCGACAAACAGTTCAGGGGCTTCGTACTTTTTCATGGAAATCCTCTCCTTTTGGGGGTCATTGTCTGGGCTTCAGCCACAGGCAGGGGATGGGGGAACATCAGTAACCTTCCGCCGGGCCTTGTACAGCTCCAGCAGGTAGGTATACTGACAGGTGTAAGGGTCGGGCTCATGGGGAGAGCCCGTACCTTCAAACCGTCGGGCAGCGCAGTTGTGCAGGCAATCGTTTTTCATGCCGCACGCCACGCAGACCGCAGGACGGAGAAAGGTTTGATCCTGTTCGGCTTTCAGCTGCATCCAGGCAGCCTCGAACCCGATTTCAAAGGGTTTGGTGTTGTGATACCCGTTCATGGAGATACAGGCGCCCATTTCCCCGTTCCAGTAAAGGGCACATCCGCAGTAAGAACCGATACACGAATCCACTTCGGGGGGAAGCGCTTTCACAGGCGCTTTTGGCATTTGGAAATGCTCCAATTCCTTTTCCAGTTCCCTGGCGTTTTCCAAGGCCACGGCCGCTTCTTCCGGCGGGTGGCAAGCGATACAGGCCCGCTGGGCAGGAGAGAGGCGGCATTGCAGCGCGTCCGAAAAAGACAAACCCCGCTGATGCACTGTAATATCGGTGATCAGGGTGTAGGAAAGGCCAAGTTCCTGGCATAAGCGCTCTACTTTGGGATAATCCAGCGCGTTCTGCCGGATGATTGTAAAATTCAAATCCACAGGCACGCCGATGGACTGGAAGAAGCGGATATTCTCAACCGCTTTATCCAAGCCCCGGGGATCGCCGGTCACGGCTTCGTAGGTCTCGTTGCTTCCGCCGTAAAGCGTTATACCAACGCCGTAAGGCGGATACTGTGCGAACAGTGCCCGTATGCTGTCGGTATACGCTCCGGCATTGCTCATGATGCTGACGCGGAAACCCATCCGGCAAAGCTGCTCATACAGCCGTTCAAAGCCGGGATACTGGGTGCATTCCCCGCCCGTCAGGGTCAGATACAGCACGCCCGCGTCGTAAAGCTGCCGGGCCATATCCAGCCATTCTTCCACGGTGCGCATCCGTCCGTACTGCGCTGCCTGGGCGTCGGTCATGCGGATATAGCACATTTTGCAATGGAAGTTGCAGCGGTAAGTGAGCTCCATGTTGCAGGACAGGGGTCTGCGCTGCCGGATAGCCCGCAATTGAAGCTGATCGGTGACCTTATTCAGGTCCCATTCTTTCTGGTTCATTCTTCGATCAGCGCCTTTTCCCGAAGCTGGTTTAGGAAAACGTCCACGTCC
>JAEEGL015616468.1_pt1 | contig 13420 bp, 10 predicted proteins | sample 9134231 | NCBI WGS metagenome assembly JAEEGL01 (sample SAMN16246548, study PRJNA631951) | gut metagenome | biome: gut microbiome; feature: rumen; material: fiber-attached | host: Bos | place: Iran: Karaj | collected 2018-10 | reverse complement strand
CCCTCGATCATCTCTGGCTCGGGGATGAATTTGATGATGGCATCAAGCACGGCGGTGATGTTGTCGGTGCGCTTTTGCCAGTCATCGCTCATCCAGCCTTCCTTGGCCGAGCCGAAGATAGTGGGGAAGTCCAGCTGATCCTCGCTGGCGTCGAGATTGCACATCAGGTCAAATACCATTTCCTGCACCTCGTCGGGGCGGCAGTTGGGCTTATCCACCTTGTTGATGACGACAATGGGTTTGAGACCCAGTTGAAGGGCTTTTTGCAGCACAAAACGCGTCTGGGGCATCGGACCCTCAAAAGCATCCACCAGCAGCAGGCAGCCGTCGGCCATGTTGAGCACGCGTTCCACCTCGCCGCCGAAGTCGCTGTGCCCCGGGGTATCGATGATGTTGATCTTGTAGCCATTGTAGGAAATGGATACGTTCTTGGACAGGATGGTGATGCCGCGCTCGCGCTCCAGATCATTGCTGTCCAGGATCTGAGTACCCATATTTTGGTTATCGCGGAACAGGTTGCCTGCCGCTAACATTTTATCTACCAAAGTCGTTTTGCCATGATCGACGTGTGCGATGATGGCCACATTGCGGATGTTCTGCATATTGCCTTATCAAATTTGGATGCAAAGATACTATAAAGTTTAGAGTTTAAGGGTTAAAGTTTGAAGTTTTTGGCACCCGAATTATAGTTTTTTAGCCTATGGTTTTTAGTTCTTAAGAGAAAAATGAGAAAATATTTGATTTTTTGGGAAAATGATGCTATTTTTGCAGTGTTGGAATTAAAGTATCTTTAAGTGATGGCACGTTATGGATTATATCGATTTTTGTCGCTATGCTGCTTGGTATGGCTGCTTGTTGTGCCTGTTCTTGCAAGTGAATTAGTCTCCCCATTGGCCGTTGATGTGCCTGACTTGGACAGCGAATTGGTTTTTTCTTTTTACGGTAAAACGCTGCAGGTAGCTAAAATCAAGCCTGTCAAGGTGCAGTCGATGGGGGAGAGCGATGTGGCCGATGCATGGAATGGTTATAAGACAGTTGACGTTGACAACGTGTTGGCATCGTTGCGTTCGCTGTCTGACGAATTGGGCCTGAACGACTGGTTCGTGTTTGAATTGGTGAGGAACTATGTGGATGCCCTGTTGAAAGGAAATGACTCACTAGACAGGATGGTGCTCGACCATTATCTGCTTGTGGGTTTGGGATATGACGTGCGATTGGCGCGCACCCAGCGCCAGTTATTGCTGCTGGTGCCCATCAAGCAGGAGGTCTATGAGCATGAGTTCGTCAGGGTTGACGGCAAGGAATATTACCTGTTCTTTGACGATATGGAGTCCGCCGAGAAAAATTTGTCGGTCCTCGTTGCCTGTGACCCCTCCAAGAATGACGTTGGCAAGGGGCACTCTTTCAGTCTGTTGTTTGAGGACACTCCTTTGAAAGTGCGTTCGGGCGAGGACCGTTTCTGCGAACTTGATGACGGCAATATCCATCTTGCCTGTTCGGTCAATGAGGGTGTCATGGAGATGTTGCGCAACTATCCGTTGAAGGACACCCATCACTATGTCACCTCGGTTGTCTTGCCCCAATTCCAGGACACTATATTAAGCCAGTTAAAGCCGCAGATTGAGGACCTTAACCAATGTGAAGCCGCCAATGCTTTGTTGCATTTTGTACAATATGTATTTGGCTACGAAGAAGATACAGAGTCTTATGGCCATGAAAAGGCTTATTTCATCGAGGAGAATTTCTACTACAACAAGAATGATTGTGAGGACCGCTCCATCCTCTATGCTTTCCTAGTGCGGTCGTTGCTGGGCCTTGACGTTCAGATAGTGGAATATCCTGACCACAAGTGCACTGCAGTGCATTTCACCGATTGTCTTACCTATGGCAACGGCTATTATATCGGTGGTGACTTTTATCTGATCTGTGACCCGTCCTTTGTGGGTGCTTCAATCGGCAAGTGCATGCCCGAATACCGCTCAGTGGAGCCCCGCGTGCTTGTCGTGGAGCAGTTAACAGGAAAAGATAATGACCATTCTCCCTTGCGCCCCAGGCTTGATAAATTGGTTCGAGTTCCGTACATCTCACATAATTTTGGTTCATTCTAACATCACTTGCCCTGCACCAGTCGATTTGCTGATGTCGATGGATTGTTGTATCTTTGTGGGCACATAATCTATTTATCAAAGAAAAGAAAAAATGAATAAGATTGCATTAGTGACTGGCGCGACAAGCGGCATCGGTGAGGCCTGTGCGCGCAGATTGGCCATGAATGGCTACAACATGATTATTACGGGTCGCAGGGCCGACCGCCTGGATGCTCTTGCTCAAGAGCTTTCCACTATGGGAGTAGGGGTGATAACCCTTGAGTTTGATGTGCGTGACCGCGAGGCAGCCACTGCTGCCATTACCAGTTTGCCCCCCGAGTGGCAAGAGATTGACGTCCTGGTCAACAATGCCGGTGGTGCCCTGGGTCTGGAACCTGAATATGAGGGTAACTTTGAGGATTGGGATACGATGATTGACGCCAACGTCAAGGGTCTCTTGACGATGACCCGTCTCGTTGTCCCTGGCATGGTTAAGCGTGACCGTGGCCACGTGGTGAACATCGGCAGCGTGGCTGGCGATGCAGCATACGCCAATGGTAACGTCTATTGCGCCACCAAGGCGGCTGTGAAGGCATTGAGCGACGGCCTGCGCATCGACGTGGCCCATACCAGCGTGCGCGTGACCAACATCAAGCCCGGCCTGGTCGAGACCAACTTCTCGGTCATCCGCTTCCACGGTGATAAGGAGAAAGCCGACAACGTCTATAAAGGCATCCAACCGCTGACGGCCGAAGATATCGCTGAGTGCGTCGCTTTCGCCGTGAACGCACCCGCCCACGTCCAGATCGCCGAACTCCTCGTCCTCGCCACCCACCAGGCCAGCGGCAGCGTCATCCACCGCTCATAGGTATTATATTTGTCGAAGTGATACATAAGTTAAGAGTTGTCAAGGCCAATCCTCGACAACTCTTATCTTAATCTCTTATCTCTTATCTCATTTCTTCATCGCTTTGATGATTTTGCCGATGTAGAAGGAGTGGTAGCCGGCCTTGAAGCCGTCGTAGAAGTTGCGGGGCACGTCGTCGCGGAAGTGCTTGGGGTCAAACTCCTGGGAATACATCGTCTTGCACTCAATGACACACTCAGCCTCCTCGTAGTAGGGCGTGCCGTTCTCGGTATAGGCTACGTGCAGCCCCAGGGCAGCGGCTTTGTCACCGTCGCGTCCGCTCTTGGTGCCCATGTAGCGCAGCACGTTCATGTCGTTGAAGGTCATGATGGTGAAATACTCATTATTCTCCATGAATTCGCGGGTGAAACGTTTCTCGGCAACATAGACGGTCACCGTGTTGGTCCCGTGTCCCCACAGGTTTCCTAATGCGCCCCAACCAATGGTCATGGCGTTGCTTTTATCGCGGTTGCCGGCACACACGAGCATGCCACCAGGCTGAGAGAAATAGTTGAAGGGATTGAGCAGGAAGTCTTCGGTCACAGTGAACTCGTGGAAGGTGCGCTCAGGCTCTACAACTTCGGGTTTCTTGCCGCCAAACGTGTTGTAGCTGATGTTGCCCTCGTCCCACTTGTCCTTGGGCGCCTGATAGCGCTCGGGATAGCCGATGACGATGGTGCAGAAGGGGATGATATGCTCGGGCAGGTTGAGCACGGCTGCTACTTTCTCGACACGCTCGGTGACGGGATAAGTGCCTGTCCAAACGGCACCCAAGCCCATTCCTTGGGCTGCAATCAGGATGTTCTCGGTGGCTGCCGATGAGTCCTGTATCCAGTAATCGGGCACACGTGTCAGCGCCTTGGTTTTATCACCGCAAACGACGATGGCCAGTGGCGCACGTGCTGCCATTCCCGCGTTGGGATTGGCTTGGGCCAGGCCTTCAAGGACTTGCTTGTCGGTCACAACGACGAAGTGCCACGGGCGTTTGTCCACTGCCGATGGTGCTGCCATGCCAGCGCGCAGCAGTTTCTCGATTTTGTCTTGCTCCACTGGACGATCCTGATAGGAGCGAATGCTGGTTCGGGCCAGGATGTTGTCAAGTACGATCTCTTCCATACCGGTTGATAACTGTCTGTTGTTTTGTGCGGTCGCGGTCAGGGCTGTTGCCATAATCAATCCTGCGACGAGCAGATGTCCGATTTTCATTTTGAACAAGTGAGATGTAAAACTTATGAATTGATGTTCGGGTCTTCAAGACCATAGTGGCGGCGGCGATCCATCCACAGCAGGGCTGTTGCGGTAAGGGTCGCACAAACACCAATCACGCCAAAGATGATGAGCGAATGGGTGTAGTCCACCTGGTCGCCGAAGGTGTTGCGCTCCAGCACCTTGCCGATAAGCACGGGAATGAGCATCAGGCCGATGTTCTGGATGTAATAGATGATGGAGTAGGAGGTGCCCAACTGCTTCATCGGCACAATCTTGGGAACGGCGGGCCACAGGGCGGCGGGTAGTAGCGAGAAGGCGATGCCCAGCACGCACATTAGCGTCACGGCAATCCAACTGGAGTTGAGCGGCATGGCAAATACAAACAGGGTGATTGTCAGCAGCACACTGCCGATGACCATCATCGTGGCACCGCGCCCCTTGTTGTCAAACCAGGCACCGAACAGCGGCGTCAACACGATGCTTGTGTAGGGGAGGATAGAGGGGATGGCTCCGGCTAGGCTGGCATCGACGCCATATTTGGAAATCATCAGTTTGGTGGCGAAGTCCAGGAAGGGGTAGAGCGCCGAATAATAAAACAGGCACAGCAGGGTGATAAGCCAGAAGCCTGGATTTTTTATTGTGATTTTCATGTCCGAGAAATGGAATTTCTCGTCGTCCTGAGACGCAAGATTTTGCGTCTCTACATCTTGTTGGGAGGCAAGTTTTTGCGTCTCGACATCGAGGCGGCGGTCCATCGTGCAGTAATAGAGATAGGCAATGAGGCCCACGCCCACACTGAATACGCCGATGAGCAACGGCTTGGGAAGGCCCCAATTCAAGGCGATGGGAAGGCTGAAGTTGAGTGCTAACGCGGTGCCTAATCGCGCCATGGCCACCTGCAAGCCCATGGCCAGCGCCATCTCCTTGCCCGAGAACCAGCGCACGACGACCTTAGACACGGTGATGCCGCACATCTCATAGCCGATACCAAAAAATGCAAACCCCAGTGCCGCCAGCGCTACCTGTCGCTTGATAGTGCCCAGCAGGGGCACATTCCACAGCGGGTCAGGCGAGGTGTAGGTGATTACACCATAAACTGCTGCCGCACCGGTCAGCATCAGCACACATGAGAGGATGCCCGTGAAGCGCACACCCATCTTGTCGAGGATGATGCCGCCCACAAAAAGCATGAGCAGGAACACATTGAAGAATCCGCGCGACCCTGCAAAAATGCCGAATTCGCCGCTGGTCCAGCCCACACCGCCGTCCTGGGTAGCTTTCTCAAGCATGAACTGCAGCGGGGACATCTCCTTGGCGACGACATAGCCCGCCATCATCGTGAACGACACAATGGCCAGCACGGTCCAACGTGCCCATGCCTTAGTCGCTATCGTTTCTCTGACTTGGTCTCTCATGTGATGCTTTTAGTTTTAAGTTGTGAGTTTTTAGTTTTAAGTATGATTACTTATGGCTAAAAAACGGGGCACTTGCAGCGCATGGCAACAAGTGCCCCAATCGTTGTATGATCAGCTAATAGCTAACAGCGTGATTAAGCCTCAGGCTTGATGTTGGGCTCCTCAAGACCAAGGTTCTTCTTCTTGTCAACCACCTTGAGGTAGAGGCCGAACAGCAGAGCGGCGATACCCAGGCAAGCCAACATCACGAGAGGCCAGGTATAGTTATACTGGGTCGGGTCGGTGATACCGGGGTTGGTCCTGTCGAGCACTTTGCCAATGGCCATGGGGAAGAGCCACAGACCGATGTTCTGGATCCAGAAAATCAGCGCGTAAGCGCTACCGATAATCTTGGCGTCCACCAGCTTGGGCACGCTGGGCCACAGGGCAGCGGGAACGAGTGAGAACGACGAACCCAGCACGAGGATGGTCAGATAGGCCACAACAAAACCTGCGGCAGTGCTACCCTTGAACAGCGGCAGGATGAAGGCGAAGGTCAGGTGGCAGGCGATGAGCAGCAACGAGCCCAGCACGAGCATCGAGGCAGCTTTACCCTTGTGATCCACATAGTTGCCCAGGATGGGGGTGATACCCACAGCCAACAAGGGGAATACGGCGAAGACGCTCTCGGCGCTCTGGCGCATGTAACCCATGTAGCAGTAGCAGATGAGGGCAATAATCGACAGACAGAGCAGGCCGTACTTGGCGCCCTTGTTCTTCATGAAGTTACTCATGAAGGCAGTGGCGGCAACCACGAGCATGATGATATACTGATAGATGGTCAGACTTTCACTGGCCCAGAATGAATTGGGATCAACCTCTGAGAATGTGAGGTTGCACTGCAACATGTTCACAGCATACTTCTGGAAGGGGAAGATAGCGCTGTAGTAAAGCACACACAGCATGGAAACAATCCAGAAACCCTTGTTGGTCAAGATCTTGCCAATGTCGCTCACCTTGAACGGATCGTCCTTCTCCTCGGCTTCGCCAGTCTGCTTGTCGAGCTTTCTGTCCATGAAGAAGTAAACAATGAACATAATCAAGGCAATGCACATCAGTACAACACCAAAGGCTACCGAGCGGGAAACGTCGATTTGACCGCCCAATTTGGCGAAGAACGGCGAGAAGATCATACAGGTGGCAACACCCAGGCGGGCCAATGCCATCTCGCTACCCATTGCCAAAGCCATCTCACGGCCCTTGAACCACTTCACAATACCGCGGCTAACGGTGATACCTGCCATCTCGACACCACAACCGAAGATCATGAAACCGAGGGCAGCTACCTTAGCGCTAGCAGGCATGCTGGCAGTAAAGGGAGCGATATCCAACTCCTCAAAACCGGGAATGTAGTTCAGGTGGTTGGTGAACCAGGTCTCAAGACCTGTGCCAATAAATGCATCGGTCACGGCATACCACTTGATGCAGGCACCAATGAGCATCACAACGCCTGAGAGCAGTGCGGTGAAGCGCACACCCATCTTGTCGAGGATGATGCCGGCAAAAATCAGGAAGAATACGAATACATTGAGGAATACCTCAGCGCCTTCCTCGGTACCGAATGCTGATGAACTCCAACCGCGTGTTGACTCCATCAAGTCCTTGATGGGCGACAGGATGTCCATGAAAATGTAGCTGCAGAACATACCCAATGCGAGTAACAACAGCGCCGTCCAGCGCATTCCTGCAGAGTCTCTTAAAGTCTGAATCTTTTCTGACATAAAATGTTGTTTTTAAATTTGTTATTTGGTTGATATTAATGGTTTTCTTTAATACTGTGAGTTATAAGTTTTAAGTTTTTAGTTGTAAGTATGGTCACTAAAGCCTACCGGCAATCAACTCCTAACTCCTAACTTCTAACTCCTAACTTAAGCAATGCCCAGCGACTCACAGATGCGGTCCATCTTGGCGTCGGCCCAGTCGTTCTTGTCGTTGTAGTTCTCAGGTTTGTCGAGCTTGTCGTGCACCTCCATGTAGAACTTGATCTTGGGCTCGGTACCCGAGGGACGGATAGAAACCTTAGTACCATCCTCGGTGAAGTACTGCAGCACATTGCTGGTCGTGGGCATGTCGAGCTTGGTGACCTCGCCTGTGAGCATGTTGCGCTGCTCGAGCTTCTGGAAGTCCTTCACGATGGTTACGGGCGAGCCGTCGATTTCCTTCTGCGGGTTCTCACGGAAGTTGACCATCATCTGGGCAATCTCGTCAGCACCACTCTTGCCGGGACGTACGACGCTGATGCCGCGCTCCTTGCTGTAGCCGTAGTTGATATAGCAGTTGATGAACAGGTCGTTGAGCGTCATGCCCTTGTCCTTTGCCCATGCTGCAATCTCGCACATCAGGGGGATGGACGATACGGCATCCTTGTCGCGTGCAAAGGTCTCGGGCAGGAAGCCGTAGCTCTCCTCGCCACCACCCAGGTAGCGTCCCATGCCAGCCGCCTCCATCTCGCGCATCACGGTGGCAATCCACTTGAAGCCGGTGTAGCAGTCAAACATCTTGATGTTCTGCTTCTTGGCGATGCGTGCGATGGTCTCGCTGGTCACGATGGTCTTGACGATGTACTCGTCGCCCTTGAGCAGACCCAGTTCGCGGCTGCGCTCTATCAGGTAGTAGTGGAACAGAATCTGGATCTGGTTACCGTTCACCAGCTCATATTTGCCCTTGGTGTTCTTGATGACCAGGCTGATGCGGTCGGCATCGGGGTCGCTGGCGAGGGCCAGGTCGGCCTGAACCTCTTCGGCCTTGGCAACTGCCATCTCCATTGCGCTAGGCATCTCGGGGTTGGGTGAATCGACAGTGGGGAAGTCGCCGCTCATCACGTCCTGCTCGGGAATGTGGATGATGTTGTCAAATCCCCAGCGCTCGATAGAACGAGGAATGATATAGCGTCCCACGCCATGGATGGGGGTATAGACGATCTTCAGATCGTGGTATTTCTTGTTGATCTCGGGGCTGAGCGAGAGGGTGTAGATGTCCTCGATGTAGGGACCGTCAACGTCTTCGCCGATGATCTGGATCAGGTCGGGGTTGCCCTCAAACTTGATGTCGCGCACGTCCTCGATGGCGTTAACGTGGTTGATGATATTCACGTCGTGCGGGGAAATCACCTGAGCGCCGTCGTCCCAATAGGCTTTGTAGCCGTTGTAAATCTTGGGGTTGTGAGACGCCGTGATGTTCACACCGCTCTGGCAACCCAGACGGCGGATAGCGTAGCTGACTTCCGGGGTGGGACGCTGGCCCTCAAACAGATAGACCTTGATGCCATTGGCACTGAAGATGTTGGCGACCGTCTCGGCAAACAGGCGGCTGTTGTTGCGCACGTCATGGCCAACGACTACCGAAATCTGAGGCAGGTCCTTGAAAACCTCCTTCAGATAGTTGGCAAGACCCTGTGTGGCACTGCCCACGGTGTAGATGTTCATGCGGTTGCAACCAGGACCCATGATGCCGCGCAATCCACCGGTGCCAAACTCAAGAATCTTGTAGAATGATTCTACAAGCTCGGTCTTGTCCTCGTTGTCAAGCATAGCCTGCACTTGGGCACGGGTCTGCTCGTCATAACTGTCACTGAGCCACGTCTGGGCCTTTGCTGTCACTTCCTGTAATAATTTCTCGTCAAACATACTCGATTCGGTTTATTTAGGTTATTGTTGTTGGTTGTTTTTCTCTTCAAACTGACAAAGTTAGTGCAAAATCTCCAATCACCCAAATAAAAACCCACTTTTTGCAAAAAGTGGGTTTTTATTATGTAATAAGATTTGTTGTTCGTTACTTCTCTTGCACGAAGGGTTTCAGTCCTTTAGCCGCTTCCTTGGCGGTGATGCGCTTGCCGCCGTTGTCCAGGTCGATGAGGATATAGCGGTCGTGGCCCATGCCCAGTTCCTTCATGTAAGACAGCTGGCGCAGGCCGTGGCGGCTCTCGATGCGCTCCAGCATGTCGTGGTGTTCCTCTTCGGTCATGGCGTAGATGATATCGATGCAGGCCTGATCGATGGCGAGCAGGTCGGTCGAGGACAGGATGCCGACGTTGGGCGTGACTACCGGTTCGGCTTCCAGACCTTCGCAGTCACAAGACACCGACATGTTACGCATCACGTTGACGTAGGTCACATGCTTGCCGAAGAAGTCGATGCTCGCCTTGGTGGATTCGGTCATGCGTTCCATGAATTCCTCCTCCTTGATGTCCCACTGGTCGTCCTGGCCCGGGGTGGTGTGAATCCATGCCTTGCCGATGCGTCCGTCGGCACAACCGATGCCGATGTTCTTGTTAGAGCCGCCAAAGCCGCCCTGGGTATGGCCCTTGAAATGGGTCAGCGCCACCATAGAATCATAATTCTTCAGGTGGCTGCCCACCGACATCTTGTCAAACCACTTTCCGCCCACGACAGGCAGCGTCACGGTGTCTTCCTCGTCAAGGATATCCACGGGGCAGAAGGTCCAGCCGTTCACCTCCAGCGTCTTGCGGTGCAGTTCGGTGGTGTAACGGTCGCCCTCATAGTAGGTGTTGGTCTCGATGATGGTGGCACCCTTCAGGTCCTTCTCCATGAGTGCCTTGACCCAAGCACTCGGGATGATGTTGGGGCCATGTTGCTCGCCCGTGTGCAGTTTCACTGCCACGCGGCCCTCGATCATCTTGTTGACCTGCTCATAGGCCATGATCAGTCCCTCGGCACTCAGGTTGCGGGTGAAATAGACCACCGCCTCGTCGCCGGTGCGTTCGTCATAGGGGACATACTTGTTGCCGTCAACGCCGGCTACGGGTTTCTGTTCCATGTTGTCGTTGTTTTGTTGTGATGTTGTGGTGCAGCTGGCCATCAGGAGAGCGATGAGCAGTGCAGTGAGTACATACTTGAAATTCATAACAGTTGAGATTTGAGAGTTATCCTCGGCAAAGGTAGTGTAAATAAACTGATTTTCAAAAAAAGGAGGAAATAAAAAAAGGGCCTCGTCTCACGACGAAGCTGCCTTGTTAGGAAAAAAGTATCATATTGCTGCAAAAGTAATAACGTTGGTCGGAATGTGCAAATAATTTGGACGTTTTTTTGTTTTTTTGACTTGTAAAGCGCTTGTTCTTATCATTTGCGGTGTACTCTTTGTGGGAAAACACTTCAAAAGTTTCCGATTTCTTGTCACTATTTAATGATTTATTTATACCTTTGCCCCCCGACAGAAAATAGATTAATAATTACGATAGACAATGAAGAAATTCTTTTTTAAACTTGTCGCGCTCATCGCGCTGATGTTTGTTGCGCCTGCAGCTCATGCTACAGACTGGTTTGATGTGTGGTCCGACGGCGGTGAGACACTCGCTGTGAACCCTGAGATTTCTACTAGTGACAAAGGCAAGAGTTATCTGGTTTGGGTCCGTAACACTTTTGAACTGCCCGAGTCTCGTGAATTTTACACCCGTGACCGTGGCTATGACAAAACCGTTGCTTACAAACTGACCCTTTACAAGTTCACCGACGACTGGAACAAGTTCAATATCGTTCAGGTTTCGGTTTATGGCGAGGACGGTAACATCATCGATCAGTATTCCAACCCCGACATGGCGTCCACCGAGAGCATCATCCCCGCTGGTTCACCCATCGAGACTGTTGCCGAGGCAGCCAAGGTCATCTATGAGGTAACAACCAACCCCGAGTAATCGGTTTACCGAGAAGTAACCTTTTTTCCATTAAGATAGTAGGGTCTCGCTTTAGCGTGACCCTATTTTTATATTATCCTCACAACTGCTATCGCTTGGGCTGCAGGCTCCGTCGGTACTCGCTAGGCGAGTGGCCGAGGTGCTTGGAACAGTAGCGGCTGAAGTAAGATAGAGAGGTGAAATTCATCCGTTCGGCTATCTGGGTGAGCGACAAGCGATCGTCATCCAGATAGTCTTTTAATATAGGTATAGCATGGCGGTCAATGTAGGAGGTGACACTGTGACCTGTTACACGTTTGACGGTGGCCGAGAGGTATTTGGGCGATACGTTCAGCCGCTCGGCATAGTAGCTGACATCGCGCTCTGTCTGGCTGACACCGGTGGCAAGTAGAGCCATGAGCTGTTTCACGATGTAGGCTGTGCGGTCGGTATGCGTGTCGGTTGCTTCACGCTGGGCATGAGCCTCAAAGATATCATACATCATGGTCAGGCACAGGCTTCCCATCAGCTGATGGTAGAATTGCAAGTCGCGATCCCCCATGCGGTCGCGCAAGCGGTGAAAATCCTCCAGCATACGCCGTGCCTGTTCGTCGTTAAGCGATATCACGGGATCCCGGTTTAATGAGATGCTGCCGCCGATGCTGTAATTGTTGGATGGCAGCAGGTTCTGCAAGAATTTGTAGTCTGCAGCAAACCACTCCACGAGCATATCGGGATGTGCAGCCAGGTTCTTGATCCTATCGGGCATGGGTATCACCACCAGGTCATTCTTCATGATGTGATAGCAATGCTCATTGAATACAAAACTGCCCTCACCCGCTGTGCAAAGCAGGTGCATGCAGGTGTGGTTCAACTCTGGACCATTCATCCCGAAAAAATCGGTTGAATAAAGAAAAACTGTTTTCATGGCCACAAAGGTAGGTAATAAAAAACGCATCATCAACACTTTGGTGCAAAAAGTGAAAATTATGATGCTTTTTGTGCAACCATGACATCAATAAATCGCTGTTACTTTGCAGTGGAAATCAAAACAAGTATAATCATGGATATTTTCAAGCAGTTGAGTTCAGGGGCCGACGTCAATATGGCGATGCCCGAGTATGGAGAAGCTATTAAGGAAATGGGACGCTGCGGCCATATCTGTTTCCGCATCAACACCACCGAGCCTGATATGGAGAAGGTGCGCCCGCTGGAAGAGGAACTGTTCAATGGCGGACTGGATACCACAAGCTACATCATGCCGCCGTTGCAGATTGACTTCGGTTGCCAGATGAAGATAGGCAAGGGCGTGTTTGTGAACCACTCGCTGACCTGTATGGCAGCAGGAGGCATCACCATCGATGATGGCGTGATGATTGGCCCTAACGTCCGCATCGTTACCGATAATCATGACTTCGACAACCGCATGGTGCTGCGCTGCAACCCCGTCCATATCGGCCGTAACGCCTGGATTGGTGTGGGCGCCATCATTCTGCCTGGGGTTACCATTGGCGAGAACGCTGTCGTTGCAGCTGGTGCCGTAGTTACAAAGGACGTGGCACCTAACACCATCGTGGGAGGCAATCCTGCAAAATTGATTAAGAACATATAAAGAATAGGAGGACAGACTATGATTTTTGACAGAAACGAACAGAAAGCAGTTGTGGCACTCTTGGGTGCTGGTAGTATGGGAACCGCTATCGTACGTCGCATTGCAGCAGGCAAGAAGATTCTGCTGGGCGACATCAGCGAGAAGGCATTGGACCGCGTTGGCGAGGACTTCAAGCGTTGCGGCTATGACGTGGAGACGCAGGTAGTAAATGCCCTGCACAAGGATAGCATTGAGGCATTCGCCCGCAAGGCGGCAGAGTTGGGTCCTGTAATGTACTTCATTGATACCGCTGGTGCATCACCCAATCAGGCCAACCCTGAACACATCGTTGATCTTGACATGGTGGGCACGGGCTATGCTGTGGATGCTTTCGGGCAGGTTATGGCCGAGGGTGGCGCAGGACTTATCATCTCGAGTCAGGCAGCCTACATGTACCCTATCCCCAACGACATCGAACTGCAACTCGTTAATACACCGACTGAAGAGCTGAAGAACGTCAAGTTCATTCAAGAGGTTGCCATG
>JAEEGL014964440.1_pt1 | contig 13420 bp, 10 predicted proteins | sample 9134231 | NCBI WGS metagenome assembly JAEEGL01 (sample SAMN16246548, study PRJNA631951) | gut metagenome | biome: gut microbiome; feature: rumen; material: fiber-attached | host: Bos | place: Iran: Karaj | collected 2018-10 | reverse complement strand
GTAAGATTTTGTCAGAAAACGGTTGATTTACCATACCCAAAAAATCATATATTTGCGCCTTTAAATTTTGAAAGATGATTCTACGAAAGATGAAAGATAAATCGCTGACAATCAAATTGTTTACAACTACCATCGTACTATTGTTGGCCTTGTGCGGCATTGCTCAGCCCCCTCCCGGCGGTTTTCCCGGCGGTGGTCGTCCTCCCGGTGGTTTTCCCGGACGTCCCCCGGGCGACCGTGGCGACTGGAACCAAGGACAGGTTCAGCAGCCTCAGGTGAAGCAGAAGAAGAAGGTGAGAGAGGGTTCCACCTTCAAGGTGGTCGGCTTGTTGCGCGACACTGTTTCCGGCGCGCCATTGGCGTATGCCAATGTGGCGGTGCTCGACGCTTCGGATTCCATGCTCATCAAGGGCGTTTCAGCCAACAACAACGGCTATTTCGAGATAGACGGTGTGCCGCAAGGGAATTGCCTGCTGCGTGTTTGGATGTTCAATTACAATCCGCGCTATATCCCTTTCACGGTGAAAAACAACACCAATTTAGGCACATTGTATCTGATTCCCAAATCCACTTCTTTGCAGGAGGTGACCATCAAGTCGGAGAAACCGTTGTATGCCCAGGATGGCGAAAAACTGGTCTATAACGTCAGCGAGGATGCCTCTATCCAGACCGGTACCACCGAGGATGCATTGCAGAACGCGCCTGGCGTGGAGGTCGATGTGGAGGGCAACATCACGTTGCGCGGTGTGTCGAGTGTGGAGATCTGGATCAATGACAAACCCTCCAAATTGACGGAGGAGAACCTCAAAACATATTTGCAGACACTGCCCGCCAACGCTTTGGAGCGCATCGAGGCCATCACCAACCCGTCGGCCAAGTATGCCACGGATGCCGAGGCGGTTATCAACATCGTCACTTCGGCGCATGTGAAAAGCAACCAGTTCGTCAGTTTCGGTGTCAACGGCTCCAACCAGCCGTTTGTCTCGCCATGGGTCAGCTATATGTGGACGAAGGAAAAACTGAGCATAAACTTCTTTTTGTCAGGACGTTACAATGCCCGCCGCAATACGGATGAGACGACTTCCTATCAACGCCGCGATGCGGAAACGGTGGGCGATTACGATACCACATGGTCGTCCCAGACCTCTCAGATTGACATCAACCGCAGGGGCAGCGGCAACTTCTTCCTCGGCGTCAATTACGAAATCGACACCACCAGCGAGATCTCCTTCGATGCCGGCGGTTTTTACAACTACAATGCCACCCGCCTGACCAAGTCCGAGGACCAGACCTACTATGGCGTCTATGAAGAGGAGCCGTACGATCAGAATTACATCGACACGACCCACAGCAAAACCAACGGACAGTCTGTTTTCTCACATGCCGGGGTCGATTACACCAAAAAGTTCGACAAGAAAGGTCATAATTTGCGCATCAGTTTGAACACACGGTTCAATTTCAACGCCAGCGACCAGTGGTATAACCGTTACTACGATACCTATTATGACCTGGACGAGCATCGCTATCTGTTGACGCGCAACTACCGGTTCGGAGCCAGCTTGGATGCCCGTTACAACCGACCCTACAGCGAGAACGGGGAGATGAGTTACGGTCTTCGTGTCGATCAAACCACGATGAACAACGATTACAAGCGCTACAACGACACGATCGGTGAACTGATAGATACGTTGCGTACCTACCATTTCAACGGCAATTCGACTAACTTGAACGGCGATGTGAACTGGACGCACCGTTGGGGCGGCTTCACCCTCAGCACCGGCTTGGGCCTCGGGGTGTTGCGTGACGCTTACGAATACATCAGCGATATGCCGTTTGCGGATGCCGGTGCACCCCTTTACTTCTCGGCACGGCCCTCCATCCACCTCTCCTACCGCACCGAGAACATGCACAATTTCAAGTTGAACTATACCATGCGCATGTCCCATCCGGGCGAGGAGGATGTGAGCACCTTCCGGCGTTATGGCGACAACAGCTATTCCACCGGTAATCCGGAGGTGAAAAGCGGTTTCACGCACAGTATGGAGGCCGGTTGGCAGAAGTATTTCAACAAGTTCGGCAATGTCGGTGTGGAACTCTATGGACGTATGAGCACGAACGAGATTAGCTCGCTGACAGACTCCAAATACGATGAATTCCTGGATCGTGTGATCAGCTATTCCACGCCTTACAACCTCGGATCCTCGTGGCGATACGGCGCATCGTTGAATGCCACTTACCGTCCAACGGGTTTCATCAATCTGCGTCTTTATGCCAATGTCTATGATTACGGTTACAACATGGCCTATATGCGTGACGGCGAGATGCAGTACGACCAACGCGACAAGTGGTCGTGGAGCGTGCGTTTGAATTTCTGGGCGAAGGCCTTCGATTGGTTGCAGTTCACTGCAACAGGATTCTACAACTCCCCGACACTCGGTCTGATGAGCGAGCGCAAAGCCCGTTACGCGTTGAACTTCGGTCTGCGTAGCGACCTCTTCAAGCGCAAACTCTCCATCTATGTCAATGTTCAAGACATCTTCAACTGGGGCGCCAAATATGGTTCCGGTTCCGAGAACACGAACCCTTACTACCTGAGCAACAGTACCAACAGGACGCTGAACAGTCGTTACATCTCGGCCGGCATCACTTTGCGATTCGGCAAGATGGAGTTGGAGAACAAGGCGCAGAGTACAGGCAGTTCCTCGGAAGAGGATAGCGGAATGTAGTGAAAGGGTTTTTACCATAAAGCAAAGAAAATGAAGAAGATAGCTTTATTGTTCGGTTTTTTGACAATGATGTTGGCAGGTCGTGCGAGCTACCTGCTGATTCCCATGGACTTGGCGCAGGCCAACCATCTGAAAGCTTACGGAATCGCCTATTTCGCTGTGGCGCATCAGATTGACATGAGCTGGCTGCTGAACTACCGCGGCGGCAGCTTTATGTGTCCCTACAACAGCACGGTGGAGAACGAATGTCTGGTCCGCGGGGTCTCCTACGAGGTCATTGCCGACCTGCAGGCCACGCAGATTCTGAACGAAATTGCGGTGGTGGAGAACAATATGAACGAAATCCGACTCACCAAGGAGCCGAAAATCGCGGTCTATTCCCCGAAAAACAAGCTGCCCTGGGATGATGCGGTCACGTTGGTGCTCACCTACGCGGAGATTCCCTACACCGTCATCTACGACGAAGAGGTGATCAAGGGCGAGTTGCCCAAGTACGACTGGCTGCACCTGCATCACGAGGATTTTACCGGGCAGTACGGGAAATTCTGGGCCAGCCAGCGCAACACCAAATGGTATCAGGAGGATGTGCGGGAGAACGAGGAACGCGCCGCACAGTTGGGTTTCGCCAAGGTGTCGCAGATGAAGCTCGCTGTGGCCAAGGGCATCCGCGATTTCGTGGCGGGCGGCGGCTATCTGTTCGCCATGTGCTCCGGTCCTGACAGCTATGACATCGCGCTCGCCGCGGATGGCGTCGATATTTGCGAAACCATGTTCGACGGAGACCCGATGGACCCGCAGGCGCAGAGCAAGCTCAATTACGACAACTGCTTTGCATTCACCGATTTCAAAATTGAAACCAACCCTTATGTCTATGAGGTCTCCAATATCGATGCCAGCCCGACACAACATCTTTCCAACAAATCGAACGACTATTTCACTCTGTTTGAGTTTTCCGCCAAATGGGATCCTGTGCCCACAATGCTGTGCCAGAACCATTTGCAGGTGATTCCCGGCTTTATGGGACAGACCACGGCCTTCCGTAAGGAGTTCATCAAACCGACGGTGACCATTATGGGTGAGTGCGCTTTCTTCAACGAGGCACGCTACATTCACGGCGAGTACGGCAAGGGCACTTGGACCTTCTATTCCGGCCACGACCCCGAAGATTACCAACACCTGGTCAACGACCCGCCCACAGACCTCAACCTGTTTCCCAATTCAGCGGGTTACCGGCTGATTCTCAACAACGTGCTGTTCCCCGCCGCGAAGAAACAGCAACAGAAGACGTAAGACTTTAGACTTAAGACTTAGGACTTAAGACTTAGGACTTAAGACTTAGGACTTAAGACTTAGGACTTAAGACTTAGGACTTAAGACTTTAGACTTAAGACTTTAGACTTAAGACTTTAGACTTAAGACTTTAGACTTAAGACTTTAGACTTAAATATTGCAGGATATTGCGTTGTTGTAACGTATGATTGTGTAAGAGCTGAGACCCTAAAAGTCTCAAGTCTTACGTCTCACGTCTCAAAACAATACCTGAAGAATGGTCCTGATTAAATGTGGGGTACCATATTATATATCAACTCCACAACTTGCGGGCCGGCGGCGGCAGCGGCTGCTAAAACCTCCAAGTGGCTGGCCTTTTCCACGCGGCCGATGATACCCAAGTCCGTGATGACGGAGAGTGCGAACACCTCAATGCCGCGATGCCGTGCCATAATCACTTCCGGAACGGTGGACATGCCCACGGCGTCTGCGCCGAAAAGGTAGAACATTTTGTATTCCGAAGGAGTTTCGAAACAAGGTCCCGACACACCGATATAGACACCCTCCTGGAGGTGGATGTTCAGCTTTTTGCCGGTTTGTTGTGCCAATTTCAGCAGTCTATGGGAATAAGCCTCGCTCATGTTCAGGAAACGTGGGCCCAGTGTGTCGTCATTCGGGCCGATGAGCGGATTGGTGAAAAAGTGGTTGATATGGTCGCGGATCAGCATGATGTCGCCCACCTGGAAAGTGGGGTTCATGCCGCCGGCTGCATTCGAAAGAATCAGGGTCTTTATGCCGAGGCCGTTCAAAATCTGTTCAGGATAGGTCACCACGTCCATCGGGTAGCCTTCGTAATAGTGGAAACGACCACTGAAGACGAGTACTTCCACCCCGTTTAACCTGCCAAAAATCATCGTCCCTTTGTGCCCCTCTACCGTGGAAACGGGGAAATGGGGGATTTCAGAATAGGAAATCTCGTCCACTATCTCCACTTTTTCGGTCAAACCACCTAATCCGGAACCTAATACGATGGCGATTTTCGGGTTTATTGTTTTGCGGTTGTTCAGATAGGCAACCGTTTGTTCAATTTTCATTCTCTTTTCTTCTAACATGGTCTGTCAACATTTGATTAAACGTATCTTTTTGGCTCTCAGTGAGAAACTCGATTTGCACTGGAACCACAAATAGGGGTAGCAAAGATACAATATTTATCGTACGTTCTGATTGCAATCGCATCCAATCTTTTTCGGTAGTGACCAGAACACTATCTTTGCCGATGTTGTTAAAGTGCTGGTCATATATGGATTGAATCTCCTTTTCGGTGAAAGAATGGTGGTCGGGGAAGGCGTAATGGTGCACAATGCGGTGCCTTTTTTCCAGATGTGTGAGCAGCGGTTTTGGGTGCGCGATACCGGTAAGGACGACGAGGTCCCGTATGTTTTCGGGCGCCAGACGCCGGGCCGCCGGGGTGACGGGTTGCAGCGATTCGTAGCGGAATCGGGTGAAAAACAGCGGTTGTTGTGGCAAAAGGCGGAGTTTGTGCCGCCAGGCGGATTCGTCGGGGCGGGCGTCGTCCGGCACTTTGGTCACGATGACCGCATCGGCAAACCTTGCGGCGCGCGGGAATTCCCTCAGTTTGCCCGCCGGCATCGGCATGTCCGGGCGATAGGGACGGTCGTATTCCGTCAGCAGGAGGTGAAAACTGGGGCGGAAGCGCAAATGCTGGTAGGCATCGTCTAACACAATGACCTCTGTGTCAGGGTTTTCATCGAGCAGCATCCGCACGCCTTCGGCGCGGTCTCCGTCCACCGCCAGGGGGATGTCCGGAAAGCGCAGGTGCGTCATAATCGGCTCGTCTCCAAAGGTTTTCGCATTCCGCAGATAGGGATCAGTCTGTAGGATAGAGTGGTATCCCTTCGATTTCCGTCCGTAGCCCCGACTGAGCGCTGCCACATGGAAATCTCGCTTCAGCAAACCGATAACATATTGTGTATGGGGTGTTTTTCCGGTCCCGCCCACGGCTATGTTGCCGATGTCGATGGCGGGCACGGGCGACTCTTCGCTCAATAGTATCCGATGGCGGTACAGAAATCTCCGTATCGCGGCCACACACCCGAAAAGCAGGGAAAAGGGTGTCAGCAGCACTCCTATGATGAGCTTAAATGGCATTTTCGGACGCTTCGCTCTGTTTTGCGGCCTCGCGTGCCTCGCGGCGTTTGCGGATGGCCTCCTCCACTTCGCTTTCGTAGGCCTCGTAGCGCGTGATGATTTTGGTCACCAAGTGGTGTCTCACCACATCTTTGTTCTCCATGTAGATGAAGTCGATGCCTTTCACGCCGTTGAGGATGCGGTCGGCCAGAATCAATCCGGACTGTTGGTTTTTCGGCAGGTCGATTTGGGTGATGTCGCCGGTGATGAAGAACTTGGCGTTCTTGCCCATACGGGTGAGGAACATCTTGAGCTGGGAGGAGGTGGCGTTTTGGGCCTCGTCGAGAATCACGTAGGCGTTGTCGAGGGTGCGGCCGCGCATGAAGGCCAGCGGCGCGATTTCGATGACTTTGTCCTCCATGAGGGGCATCAGCTTCTGCATCGGCATCATTTCCCAAAGGGCGGCGTAGAGCGGTTGCAAGTAGGGGTCGAGCTTGTCGCGGAGGTCGCCGGGCAGAAAACCGAGGTTCTCGCCGGCCTCCACTGCGGGACGGGTGAGGATGCTTCGTTTTATCTGCTTGTTTTTCAGTGCTTTGACGGCCAATGCAACGGCGGTATAGGTCTTGCCCGTACCGGCGGGGCCTACCACAAAGACCATGTCGTTCTTCTCCGCGCTCTCCACCAGGCGTTTCTGGTTCGGGGTGATGGCTTTGATGACTTTGCCTTCGCGCCCGTGTACAATCACGTTGCTGTCGGGCTGGTTGAGCGCATAGAAGCTGTCGTCCTCCATTGCCGTGATGTTGATGATGTCGGTTTCGGTGAGTTTTCCGAATTGTTCTATATGGTTTTGTAGCAATAAGATACGGTTTTCGAATTCTTGGACATCGTCATCGGTTCCAGTGACCTTTATCTCGTTGCCGCGCACAAACATCTTCAATTTCGGGAAGATATGGGTGAGCATTTGAATGTTATTATTTTGAAAACCAAGCAGTTCGACAGCGGTTTCAGGGTTCAGTTCAATGATTTTATCCATGATGTTATTCGATGACAAGGTAATTTAAAGGGTTGATAGGAAAGCCGTTATACCAGAGTTCAAAGTGCAGATGGTTGGAGTTGCCCTCTTCGGAGCCGGTGTTTCCGGCGGTGGCGATGGGCATGCCGACGGTCACGCGGGAGCCGACCGTTTTCAGCAGGGCGGCATTTCGTTTGTAGATGGAAATCATGTTGCCAGGATGCTGTACGACGATGGTATAACCGTCTGTGGCCGTGTAGTTTGCGGAAATCACTACGCCGTCGGCCACGCAGGTGACAGTTCGGTTGTCGTGGGTGGCGATGTCGATACCGTAATGGTTTTGGGAAGCGTCGAAAAGCCGGGTCACCGCGCCCATGGCCGGCGGATAGATGGAGATATTGGTGATCTTGGCCTGCTCGATGTTGGGGATTCCGTTGGTGGAAGAGCTGTTGTTCGGGCTGACGCGCCCGAGGATCATCTCCGCCTCTTCCAGTACCTCCTGCATCTTTTCAGAACGTTTCTTTTGTCGCTCGACGGGATGTATGTCAGGAGTGGTTTCCGCGTCGTCATCTTCGTAAATCTGCCCGTCCTTACCCCTGATCATGTCCGTGAAGTTGTCGATGAACTGCTGGTTCTGAGCCAACTGCTTCTCAAGTGAATCCACCCGTGCGGCAGTCTGTTTGTACATTTTATAGTCTTTCTGGTCGGTGTATCCGGGGATATAGACCCGCAATGGGGTGAGGGCGATCAGGACTGTGGTGAGTACAATGATGACAAAGGCGGCCAAAATGGCGACCACCACGATCTTCTGGATGGTGATGCGCCGGATGACAAAGCTCTGTTCGTGTGTGTCTTCGTTGGAGAAGACAAGCCTGTAGCGAGTCTTCCATTCACTGACGATGATGTTCCATCCCTTTTTTATCTTCTCGAATTTGCTCATTCTTGCTTTTCTGCCCGTTTTACAGGCGCAAAAGTAGCAAAAATAGTGAATGGTTCGGAATTTATAATCAGCTTATATACAATGCTTTATATTTTAAAGCTCTCGAATGCCATTCGAAAGATGAAAATTAATGATTATATGTAAAGAAATATTCGTATTTTTGCTGCCCAAAAAATCACTAAAGTCAAGTATTATGAACGAAAGAGACAACAACGTAAGTTTTTTCAGATTTGAAGATTTGCGTATTTATGCAAAGGCCATGGATTACATCGTATGGCTGTATCAACAACTCCCGACCGGCGAAGTGGCGGCAAACCAGAAATTCATGCAGAAATCGTTCCTGAAATCTGCCCAAGATATCGCCCTGAATACCGCAGAGGGCTCTTCACGCAACAGAACTCAATTCCTGTATTATCTGAAAATGGCGAAAAGTTCAGTGAGGGAGTGTGTCGTACACACGGAAATTGCTTATCGTTTCGGCATCATCAACGAAGAGGCCAAGGAACATTCCCGTACCGAACTGATGGAGCTGACCAAGATGATCGGTTCTCTCATCGCCTCCCTGCAACGCTCCTCTTTGGGCGTCGGTTCTTCCTATTCCGGCAGACCTTCGGAAGAGAACGACGACCTTAGCATTCCGGAGCCCGATGAGTTCGACGAGATGATCTAAGAGTCTCTCATATTAGCTACAGTATTATATAAATGAATAGCATAATTCAAAAAAAGGATATCGTCAGGATGTCCTTTTTTTGTTAAAACCAAAATCGCACCGATGAAAAACGCAAAGCTGATCACGCTTTTGGCCCTGTTCCCGATGCTTCTGTCGGCCAAAACGCTCACAAAAAACGAATTAACCACATTGGGAACCCGTGCTTTTTACCAGAAGGCCGCTTCTATTTCTCCCCAGGCCATGCATTACGAACTCAAGGAGTGTGAGTTTTTGAAGGATAACGGTGTTGTCAGCATGGCGGTGTTGCATTTCGAGCACGGTTTCCTCGTGATGTCGGCTGAAGACGCCGTGATGCCGGTGCTGGCCTACGACTTCGAGAACAGCATCGACCTTGCGGACCTGGCGCCGGGCGTGTCGTTTTTCCTGGATTTCTACAAGCAGTTGATCCTCACCGCCCGTCAGTCGAATCTCACGCCGAGCGAAAAGGTGCAGGCTGAATGGGAGTCGCTGCGGCATCCTTCCACGCGCGGCGTTCGCGCAGAAACGGTCGTCGCCCCGTTGATTCGTTCCCGTTGGAATCAGAACAAGTACTACAACTATCTGTGCCCCAAGGATTATAATGCGCCGAGTGGATACGACGGGCATGTCCCGAACGGTTGCGTGGCCATTGCCATGTCCCAGATTATTTTCTACTATCGTTACCCTGAATCGGGTACCGGAAGCCATACCAACTACACCGAATACGGGAATTTCCACGTCAACTTTTCCCAGCAGCACTATTGTTACGAGGCGATGTGCAACCAATTGACCTATCATAACAACGAGGTGGCCAAGTTGATTTTCCATTGCGGCACGGCTGTTAACATGATGTACGGATCGGATGGCTCCGGGGCCTATTCCGGTGATGTGCCCGGCGCCATGTCTTCCTATTTTAAATACAGCACCGATGCCATGCATCAGAGCAGACACTATCATTCGGACTCCACGTGGCACCAGATGCTCAAGGGAGAATTGGATTTGGCGCACCCGCTATACTATTCGGGATACTCTTCCGAAGGCGGTCATGCTTTCATCTGCGATGGTTACAACAGCGACGAGTATTTCCACTTCAATTTCGGCTGGGGTGGTTCCGGCGATGGGTTTTACATCACCGAAGGCGATGAATCCCAGCAGGATATCGTGCATGGCTACGGATATGGACAGTCGGCCGTCTTTGATCTGCACCCGCGCGAAACCAACTATCCCGATTATTGTCAGGACGGTATGGTCATCACCGCTATCAACGGCACGTTGGCGGATGGCAGCGGCCATCTCGACTATCTGAACAACGCTCATTGCACCTATCTCATCACCGATTCCAAGCAGTATTCCGTTGCTGTCACCCTGACGGATTTCGCCACCCAGGAAGGCCACGACTTCCTTCGTTTTTGGGACGGGCTTCCGGCAGACAGCAATCTTTTGCTGGAACTTTCGGGCACGATGCCCTCCAATCCCAACTACACCTTCAACACCGACAGTCTCTATATTGTCTTTGAGACAGACGATTCCGTGACGGATGCCGGCTGGTATCTGAACTACTTCTGCAATCGTGAAGGCTACGGGTGCGGCACCCACATGCATAACAACGAGCCTTCCGGCGTTATCGAGGACAATAGCGACGAGGGCTATCACTATCGCGACAATTCCAATTGTTCATGGGTGATTCGCAATTCAAACGCCGATCACATCAACTTTGTCTTTGAGGAGATGGACATCAGTCCGGAGGACCATCTGGATTTTTACGACCTCAGCGAGGTTCCGTCGGTCCTGTTGGGCTCGTTTTCGGGAAATACGATTCCTGACCCGGTGACGTATAACGTGAATCGTATCAAGGTCGTTTTTGTGTCAGACAACTATCTGCACGGAGATGGTTTCAAAGTGTATTGGGATGTCTCCGGAGTCGGCGTCGAGGAGAGCAGCATGACCGGCGTCAGTGTATATCCCAACCCGGCGTCGGATCTCTTCACCATTCTCTTCGAAGAAGAGGCCGAAGCGTGCGAAATCGTCCTCTATGACATGGTCGGGACGGTGCATTACAGACAGAAACATGCAGGGGGCGGCCGACTGGATATCCCTGTGAATCAGCTCTCTGACGGACTTTATCTCTTGTCGTTGAACAACGGACGGCAAACTTCCTATAAGAAAATCGTGGTCCGGCATTAAACGAAAGAGGGTGTAGGCCGTCTTATTGACAACTTCAAATCAAAAAACGTAGAGCAATGAAAAAGTTAATGACGATGATGAGTATCTTCCTGATGACTGGTTTAGTGTCCATGGAAGCTGTGGCACAGACGCCCAACTCATCCAGAAGCAACGCCGCTGGAAAAAAACCCGCCACAACAGCGGTTACTAAACAAAACGGCACCTCTTCAAGTCAGGCTGCGCGTCAGTTCAGAAAAGGAGATGCTCAGCTGAACAGGGCGAACAACAGCTATCAGAAAGCTCAACAAAGTGCTTCCGCGGCAAGTCGCCCCGCCACGACGACCAACCGTCGTCCGACGACCACCTCTCGCCCCGCAGCAACGAACAACAATACGACCACCCGTCCGGCGACGGCCACTCCTTCCACGAGCAGACAAACCGTCCCGGCCACGACCTCGACCAGCAAGCCTGCCACCAACGCCACGGCCCGTCCTGCTGCCACTTCTTCCAACACGAGACAACCGGCCACGAACGCTACGGCAGCCAAGCCCGCCACGGCTACGGCGGCAAGACCTGCCACCAGCAACACGCCTGTCAAGGCTGAGGCAGCAAGGGTAAACAGCGGAAATGCCACTTCCGGCACGGTGACCGAAAGACGCGGATACACCGAAAGCGGAAAAGCGCAACCGCAGCCGGTCAGCGGACCTCGCGACGGAGGCAGCCACAACAGTGGTGACAAGCCCGCTCCCGGAGGACACCCCGGAGGACACCCCGACGGTCATGGCCCGCACCCCGGCCCGGCACCCCACACCCCCTACGTACACCCGAACTACCACAACTACTACGGTCACATGCATGTTCCGCACCACGTCAGACCGGTTTACTACCACGGGGCCCCCTACTACTTCTACAACGGCGTATTCTGCCGCCACCTCAACGGCTACTACGTGATCTGCCGCCCGCCCCTCGGAGCTGTCATCGCCTACGCGATCTTCAACACCTGGAAACCCGTAATCGTGGTCCACAACAATGTAACCTACTACTATGACGATGGCACTTTTTACGTCCCTTACAACAAAAATTACCAAGTTGTAGCCCCTCCGGTCGGCGCCCGCGTGGCAGAACTCCCCAGCAACTACGAAGAAATCATCCTGGACAACACCCTGTACTACAAAGTGGATAACGTTTATTATAAGGCAGTTGTGGTGAATGGATACATCTGGTATGAAGTGGTTTTCGTGAGCTAAAAAAAAAATTTCATAAAGAAGTGCGCGGTAAAGAAAAAATTGTATCTTTGCCGCGCATTTCGCTATTGCCCTGTTGTGTAATGGTAGCACCGCAGATTCTGGTTCTGTTTGTATGGGTTCGAATCCTATCGGGGCAACAAAAATAACTGAGTCCAAGCTTGGATTCAGTTTTTTTTTGCATCTTTGCCGCGGAATTTTATTCCTTGAAGCCCTTTAGGGGCAAGAGCTCGGTAGCCCAGGACAAAGTCGCAGGTCGCAGTTCTGGGGTCAATGTTAACAGTTAAAGTCAAAGTCAATATGTTAGTATTAGGTATTGCCGGAGGATCCGGATCGGGAAAGACCTCTGTGGTGCAGAAAATCGTCAACCAGTTCCCCAAAAACCATGTGAGCGTGCTGTCGCAGGACGCCTATTACCGCGACAACGGGGACCTCACCCAGGCGGAGAAGGAGAAGATCAACTTCGACCACCCTTCATCCATCGAGTTTCCGCTGCTGGTGGACCATATCAACCAGCTGAAAGCGGGCAAGACCATCCAGATGCCGACCTACTCGTATGTCACCTGCGCACGCGGCGAGGAGACCGTCCCCGTGCATCCCGCCGAAGTGCTCATCGTGGAGGGCATCCTCATCTTCACTAACCCGGAACTGTGCGACACCATGGACATCAAGGTCTTCGTCGATACGGACGCCGACGAACGGCTCATCCGCATCATCAGCCGCGATGTCATCGAGCGCGGCAGGGGCCTCGACAAGTCCATCCGCCACTATCGTTCCTTTGTGAAACCGATGCACGAACTCTTCATTGAACCCACCAAGCGTCTCGCCGACATCATCATCCCCGTGGGCGGCCATAACAACATCGGAATCGATATCCTGACTGCCAAAATCAGGGAGACGTTGAAAGGCGAATAATGGCGATGAAGAACGATGAAGAACGATGAAGTAACTTTTAAAGGGGTTGTATGGTAAAAAAAATTATCTTTGTGCTTTTGTTTGAAAAACTTGATAAAAATGAAAAATAAACTTTGGTTTGTATTGTTAGTAGCTGCTATTCAAGTATTTACGCTTTGTGGTAATCGTGTTTCAGCGCAGAAGCTGAAATCCTCGGAAGTGCCGTCGGATGTCATCCAAACGCTTGACGAGCAGTATTCCTACGTGAAAGTGACCGGATGGATGAAGGAGGGCAACACCTACGTGGCCAGCATCAAGGACGGTTCCACGAACGGC
>JAEEGL013034862.1_pt1 | contig 13420 bp, 8 predicted proteins | sample 9134231 | NCBI WGS metagenome assembly JAEEGL01 (sample SAMN16246548, study PRJNA631951) | gut metagenome | biome: gut microbiome; feature: rumen; material: fiber-attached | host: Bos | place: Iran: Karaj | collected 2018-10 | reverse complement strand
CTTGGCAAATTCCACGTACTTCTGGAACGCGGAGACAAGGCGCTCGGTCCCGATCGTGAGGATCAGATTGCCGTCCTCGTCAAGATCGCAGCAGCGCTCGCCGGCGGCGTTGACCGCCGCGTAGATCGAATCGTCCCACAGCAGAGAACCGTACAGGTCGTTCTCGGTGAGCAGGCCGTTGCCGTCAAGGTCGTCATGGACGCGGGAGGAATACTCCATCCACTTGTCCATCGTCCACTTTCCCTCCTCCACAAGCTGGTAAAGATCTTTGATCTCGTACTGGTTTGCCAGCTTCTTGTTGAAGGTGACGACGACCGTCGCGTTCGGGATATCCACGCTGAAGTCGCCGGTCGTGAAGAAGAGCATATCCTTGATGGTAAAAGCCTCGCGCGCCTGCTGATCCCACCAGCTGTGGCTGAAGTCCAGCACCGAGGAGGAGAAGGAAGCAAGATCGGTCAGCGCGCCGGAGTGGGCGAGCTTGGCGCAGTCGTAGCCCGGGAGGACCGCGCAGTCATAGGGCGTGTCGCCCGAGGTCTGCAGCTGGATCAGACCGCCGTAACCGGCTGTGGTGCCGTCGGTCTTGTCGCCCTTTTTGTACACCTCGCTGATCTTGATCTTGTACTTGTCCTCGACCGCGGTATTGCGGTTGAAGATCGCCTGATCGATCACGGTGACGGCGTCCTCCGCAACGCGGAAATCGTTGATGAACTCCGTCTCGTTGAACATGACCTCATAGGCGATGAACTCGTAGCCGTCCATATTCTCGTCCGGCGCGGTATAGTCGTCGGCGGGCGCCGCCGTCTCCGAGGTCTCGGTCCCGCTGACGGGAGCGGAGGGATCGGTCGTTACGGGCGACTCCGGCTTTTTATCGCATCCGACAAGGGAAAAGACGGGCAGGAGGAGAAGACAGGCAAGAATAAGAGAGAGAAGCTTCAGATTCTTTTTTTCCATAGCGTTTCTTGCAGAGTGTCAGGCGTTCTCTTTCTTCTTTGCGAGAAGGTAGGCGGCGCCGAGGATCGAGCAGACAGCCGCGGCGGCAACGATCACGGTCGTGCTGCCGGTAGCGGGCGTGGAAGGAGTGGGGTTGGACGGAGTGGGGTTGGTCGGAGTGGGGTTGGTCGGGGTGGTCGTGCCCGCCGCGAGCTTCTCGATGGAGTCGAAGGAGTCCGCCTGGCACTTATCCGCGTTGTTCTTCACGGTGTCGTAGATCGCTTCGTCGAGCGCCAGAACGTACTCGGCAACGCTGAGGGCGTCCTTGCCGGAGGTAGCGACGGTGGAGCCGGAGATACCGAAGAAGGTGCCCGTGTTCTTTTCATTGAAGGAGTTGGCGAAATCAAAACCGGACTTCACGGTGAGGGTGAACTTGCCGGAAACGCCGGTCTTGTCCGTGCCGAGCAGTTTATCTGCGGTACGGTCGCAGTTACCGACAAAACGGTTGACCTTGCCGCCCTCAAGGATGATCTCGGCGTTGTTGATGGTCCTCCAGCAGTTGCGCGCCACGACGAGGTTGTTGATCTCGGCGGTGCCGGAAACGGTGATCTTGCCGTTGCCGTCGATGTTGTTGGGGGCGCTGGCGCGGAAAATCGCAACGTCGTTGAACGCGCCGGACTTGACGGTGATGTTCACGTCGCCCGCGGTGATGTCCGTGGAGACGGAACCGACGCCGTAGATGCTGGCTTTGGCAAGCGTGGTCACAACGCCCTCGTCAACGGTGAAGGGGTTGACGCCGGCGAGGAAGAATACGTTCTTCGCGCCCGCTTCGATGGTGAGGTTCTTGAGGGTCAGAGGACCGCCGGAGATGAAGAACCAGTCCGCGGTATGGGCGTCCTTGAGGGTTCCGGTGAGGGTGATCGCGTTGGTGTGCGCGGGAGCGGTAAAGTGACCGGTCTCCACGGTGGTGACGCCGTCCAGATGGATCACAACGTCGTCGGTGAGAGCGGCCGCCGCTGCGTACGCGTCCTCAAGCGTGCCGAAGGGGGAAGCCTGCGAGCCGTCGCCGGTGCCGCCGTCCTTCACGTAGAGGTCCTTCGTTGCGGCGGATGCGGGGAACGCCGCCATCACAAAGATGAAGACCAGTGCCAGACAGAGAGTGAGTGCCTTTTTCATGGTTTTTACCACCTTTTCATATATTTTACGCATTTGCGTTTGCGTAACACGGGGAGTGGCGGGAGCGGAGCGTTCCGCTCCCGCGCGGGGGAAAAATCGCTTCGCGATCAACCGAAGAAGGGCATCTGGGGCGTTTCGTTGTTATCGGGCTGGAGACTCGTGGAAACCACCGTGCCGCTAACCTCCACGATTTCAAGGATCGGCGCGGTATACGGAAGTTTTTCTTTCTCGTTATTCATTCTGATCCCTCCTCATCAGTTAAAGTAAGCGTCGGCGGCGATATAGTAGTTTGCCAGCGCTTTTGCCGTGTTGCAGAGCGGCTCGTTACCCGCGGCGTTGGCAAGGACCGAAGCAGAGTAGGAAAGCGCGGAAGCGGAGACTGTGCAACCGCCGATCGCGATGCTGTGCGCGACGCCGAGGTCAGGCGCCGCGATGTTCTCGATCGCGATATAATACTGCCCGTCTTTGGCAACAGGAGAGACGTCCGTCCCGTCAACGGTCACGGCGGGAAGCGCGGCGCCGTCCGCCAGCTTGAAGTAAACGCGGAGCGTCGTCTCGCTCTCGAGCAAGAGGGTCATGCCGGTCAGGGTCACGCCCTCGGGCAGATCGCCGGTCACGGTCGCTTTGTAGGAGGAGAGATCCATATCGCCGAGCGAGGGCGCCGCCGGCGTGCCGGTACCGAAGAGAAGCTCGGCGCAGGCGTTGTAATCGGAGAGCGCACCCGCAAGCGCCTTCATCTCCGCGGACTGCGACGCGTCCCCGTCGACCGCGGCGAGATAGTCGCCGACGGTGTAGGTGTAGCTGCCGCCCGCGATCTCGTTGTATGCGCTGTCATAGAGCGGGAGAGGCTGGTCGTTCCCGTCGAAGAAGGAGATCGTCACGTCCTCGCGCATATCCTTGGCGGCGACGGCGTAGGTGAATTTGCTGTTGCCGTTTGCGTCAACGGGAGCGTCCGCGAGGAGAACGGTCTTCTCCCCTTCCGGACCCGTGAGCTTCGCGTAACCGTTCGGGTTTGCGGCTTTGAAAGAAGGAGAAACGGAAACGTAGAAGTTGAGACCGATCTTGCCGTCCAGCGTCAGGCTGGCGGTCCGGAGCGCGGGAGCGTCCTTGACGATCTTGTCGAAAGTATCGTATTGGATCACATCGCCCCTACCTTCTTTATAGGTATCATAGAGCGTTTCGTCCAATACCAGAACATAGTTTGCCCTGCTTAGAAAACTGTCATCCACCTGTCCCGCAGAGATCCCGCTGATTCCGATAAAGGTAGTATCCGTACTGGATCCATTTGCAAAAGAGTTTGCAAAATCAAAATCTTTTCCAACATGAATGGCAAAAGTATCTGCCACGCCGCATTTTGCATTACTGTTCAAATTCGCCTGCGTACGGTCACAGTTGGCAACAAAACGACCAATCTTTCCACCGTTAAGATAGAATGTAGCATTGTTGACCGTATGATAGCACGCACGGGAAGCAACGAGACAAGCAATTTCCGTATCGTTGCCGGAAACCGTAATGGTCAGATTTCCGTCAATATCATACGGACAAGTCGAACGAAAAGCGCTAACATCGGTATAAGTTCCGGACTTTATTACGATCTCTTGATCGCCCACCAAAACTCCGTCGTGCAAACGAGGAGAAGCGGATGAAGTGGAAGCACCGGCATAAATGGAGAACATACCCGTAACAGTGAGTCCTTCATCCATCACAAGACGGTTAAAATCCGTTACCAACAACAATCCCCTTGCTGCCGCTTGGATCGTGATATCCTTGAAAACGGTAGGTCCGCCAAGGACAAGAAACCAGGCGCCGGTATGGGCATCGGCAATCGTACCGCCGGTAATTGTCAGCGTGTGGGTATAAGAATCCATGGTGAAAGTTTTACCGTTTGCCACATCTGTTGTAGTGATATCCATCGTCGAAACGACATGCAACGTCACATCATTTGTGTTCGCCGCTGCAGCCGCTGCAGAAAACGCAGCGGTCATCGTCTTTTTCGGCGCTTCGGCGGAAAGCCCGTCGTTGGTGTCGTCGCCGGAATTGCTCACATAGAGGTCGGTCTGGGATGCCGCGGACGCGGTCGTCGGGAAAACGAAGAGCGCCGCAAGCATCACGAGAGTCAGGAAAATCGCGATTCTTTTTTTCATGTTTGCCACCTTTCTTTTTTTTATTATTGAATCAAGACGGAGACCGTCATTGCTTCCCTTTGGGTTTGCGGAGGGTGAAAAAGAGCACGGCGAGCGCCGCCGCGACGAGGACGCCGCAGACGACGTAATAGACCAGATACGGGGACCCCGACGGCGTCGGGGAAACGGGATCTTCTCCCGGCGCGGCCGTCTCCTCCGGCTTCTGCGGCGTCAGGGTGACGTTCATTTTGTCAAAGCCGGAGATCTTTTCCGCCGCCGGTTTGGGATTGACCTTGACCGTGTACTCGGTCGAGAGGGGGTTCGGGTGTCCGCTGCCGCCTCCGACGACCATCTTGCCGTCCCGGATCGTATACGGCTCGAGGAAGGCGAAGCGCCCGCTGGAGGTATCCGAGCCGACGTATGCGTGATAGCAGACCCAGCGTGTCCCCTCGGCGTCCTTGAAATAGGAGGCGTGCCCGCAGCCGTTGACCTCGGAAGAGAGGGTGAAGAAGGGCTTGTTCTCCTTTTTCCAGTTTTCGGCGATCATGGGATCGTCCCCCGTCAGCGTGAGCTGGGCGAGGCAGTACTTCGTCGTCCAGTAGCCGCTGCCGGAATAGATCACAAAGATCTCTCCGTTATCGCCGTAGACGGCGGTGCTGCCCTCGACGACCGCGGGATACCACGCGTCCTTTGCCGCGGAGTAGCCGTAGCCGCCCTTTTCCCAGTCATACTCGGGGACGCAGATCACCGTCGGCTTCCCGCAGAGCTGCCAGGGCGTGTTGAAACGGCTGACGTTGATCGTCTGGTAAAAGTCCTTGGTGCCTCTGCCCTCTTCGCTGATATACATAATGTAGGCTTTCCCGCCGACCTTGAGGACCGACATCCCGCCGAAGAGCGTGGTGCCCGCGTTGATCGTGGGATCGTCCACGTTGGTCATCCGGGCGGGGACGTTCACTTCCCTTGTCTCCGGGTTGCCCCATCTGCCGAGCAGATCGTCGCCGTCCAGGCACTTGTAGACGAACGCGCTGATAAACTCCGCCGTCTCCGCGCCGTTATCCGCCGCGATGAAGAGGTACCAGCCGGCGTTGCCGGCGCCCGCCTCCTCCTCGCTGAAATAATGGATCTCGGGCGACCACATCTTGTGGGAGTAATCGGTGTTCGCTTTGGGGAATAGGATCTTGTGCCCCGCCGAATAGGCGAGATCGGAGGGGTTTGCCAGCTTGTGCAGGACCCCACCGGTCGCGGCGTACCAGTAAAAGCCGCCGTGGTAGAACATCCACGGGTCGGCGCCGGCGCGCAGAGGATTCTCAAAGGTGATCTCGCCGCTCTCCTCGCGGGTCAGGTCGACGCCGTCCGCGACGGTAAGCTCGCTTGTGAGCTTGCCCGCAAACTTCTCCGAGCCGTTGAGATCGGTGAGATGGGAAAAGTCGCCGCCGGAAAGCGAGACCTTCCAGCTCCCGTCCTGGCGGGTGGTGCGCAGATAGGCGGGCGAGATCTCAAACCAGACCGAGCCGCCCGTCACCGTGATATCGAAATCCCAGTTGAAGATATCGGTGATCGCGGCGTTCGTTTCGTAAAGTCCGAAGACGCCGCCGTGGAGCGTGCCGCCGTTGACCGTCAGCTTTGCGCTGCCGCGGATGAAACGCGCGGCGGAGAGCGCGACGTACTGGTGGAAGACGCCGCCGTTGATCGTGATCTCAACGTTCCCGCCGTCCTGCGCGGGCTCGGTCTCCGTTATGATCGAGCCGCCCCGCAGCCATCCCCACTCCCCGCTGCAGACGGTGACGGAGAAGGTCCCGTCGATCGGCTGGGCGTTCGGACTGCCGCCGCAGAGGTTGGGATAGGAGGTGTTGGAATTGCTGAGCGCGGTGGAGACGCCCTCCCCGACGGGAAGATGATGGCCCGCGCCGTAGATGCGGAGATCCGCCTTCGGCGCTGTGAAGGTGAGATTCTCGAAGACGGTGTCGCCGCCCGCGATGAAGCTGGTCTGGAGCAGGAGATGCGCGCCGTAGTCGACAAATCCGTCGTTTGCCGTGACGGTGACGGCGCGGTCGTGCGCGTCCATGCGCAGCTCGTTGTGCGTATAGTCGGCGCAGAGGACCGCCTTCCCGTTTTCCGGGAGCGCGGCGAGCGCCGCCTTCAGGCTGGAGAGGGGAGCGTAAGGAGAGGATCCGTCCCCCTTGCCGGAATCGGCAAGGTAGGAGAAGGTCCGCTCCTCCGTCCGCGGAAAGGAAACGCGGAGCACTTCCCCTCCCACGGCCCCGTCGGAAAGCAGAAGTCTGCTGTCGGCGGATAAAGTAAACTCGGCGGCGCCGATCGCGGTCTTGCGCTGGTACATCGCGAGAGTACCGGAAGCGCGCAGCGTGCCGACCGCTCCGCCGAAACAGCGGAGAGCGGAACGCCCGCCGAGTTCAAGCGTATCGATCCTGCCGTCCGCAACGTCGATCACGGCGTCCGGCGCGTCCTTTGCCGTGACGGAGGCGACTTCCGCTCCCGCACCGGCAAAAACCGCCTTGCCGGAGACGGAAACGGCGCCGTACCGGCCGCCCGAGAGGACGACGGCGGAAGACTCCGCCGGCTCGATCTCAAGCGCGAGATCGCCTTCCGTTTTCACGCTCGCCGCCATCGTGAGAGAGGCGCGGACGCGGAGGGAGGCGCCCTCCGGCGCGGAGACGGTAACGTTCTCAAAGGTGAGGGAGGAGGGGATCTCGACGACAGCGCCCCGCGCGAGGACGATCCTCGCCCCTTCCTCGCCGCGCACGGTGAGGGGGACCTCCGTCTCCTTCAGCGTGCAGGAGGAAAGCTCGGTCGTACCGGAAACGATAAGCTCATCGTCCGCCGGGGAGAGAAGGCGGATGCCTTCCTCCAGCGTTTTTGCGGGACCGTCCGGCGAGACGCGGAGCTTGGAGAGGTTTTGCGCCTTGTCGAAAACGGAGACGATCTGGCGGATGTGCGCCTCGTCGTAAAGGGAGGCGTCATACTCCGCCGTTTTGACGCTGTGCTTTTTCTCCGACTCGGTCTTCAGCGCGTCGCTGGCGTATTCCACCAGCACGCGGTCAAACTTTGTTCCGGAGAAGGAAGCGGTGACGTTGCCGATGACGTTGTTGACGCGGACCGTGCGGACCGTGCCGCCCGTGAGATGCAGGGCGGCGCTGCCGCTGAGCTTGCGCGTGACGTCCCCGGCGGTATAGAGCGTGTTGACCGTGCCGCCCGCCACCGTGATGTCGGCGCTACCGCCCGCGTGATTGTAGAGCGGCCCGCCGTAGAGGAGCCCGACCGTGCCGCCCGTTACGGTGAGGTAGGCGGTCCCGGTATAGTAGGTGCTCGCAGCGCCCTTGGTACGGGTGAAGCCGCAAACGGCGAAGAAGTCTCCGCCGCGGATCGTGACGCGGGCGTTGCGGTCCGTGGGATGGGCGCCGGACGGCTTTTCATAGCCGCCGTTGACAAAGAGGTTCTGCGCGCCGCCCGAGATCCGCACCCCCTCGCCGAAGGTGACGGGGTTGAACTGTGCGGCGATGACGGCTTTGGATCCCGCGCGGATCTCCAGATCGCCGAAGACCGTCTCCCCGTTCATCCGGTAGACGGAAGCGGCGGAGAGCGCGAGAGCCGCGCCCCCCTCGGAGGAGAGGGTCACGCGCCCGGCGTGCGCCTCTTCCGAAAACTCGCCGATGATACTGCAGTCGGAGAGGAGGCGGATCTCGCCGTCCGCGCCTCCGAGAGCCGCGATCGCCGCGTTCAGGGTCTTTTTGGGGGAGGTCCGCTCCCCGGAGCCGGCGTCGCTGCCGGAAGCGCCGTCAAGCCAGACGGTCGGTTCCGCCGCCGCTGCCGCGCCCGGGAAGGTCAGAGCGAGAGCGAGGACCGCGCAGAATACAAGGACCAGACAAAGCGCGCTGTGGGAAAATTTCATGGATTTCTCCTTCGGATGGGAGGATATGCCGGGGAAAGGATCACGCCTTTTTGCGTTTGAGGATCACGGCGATGACCGCCGCCGCAACGGCGACCGCGGCAACAACGCCGATGATGATCGGGAGAGCGGAAGAGGAGCCGCCGTCGCCCGCGGGAGCCTTGGAGGTCGTGGGAGCGGCGGTGCCGGTGCCGGCCTTTTCCGTCGCTTTGTCGGTGACCTTGTCGGTGACTTTCTCGGTGGCTTTATCGGTGACCTTTTCGGTCGCCTTGTCGGTGACCGCGTCGGTCGTCTTGCCCGTCTCGGGAGCCGCGGTCTCGGCGGGCTGCGTCTCGGCGGGCTGGGTCTCCGTGCCGCCGCCGATCACCGGGGGCTGGGGCTCGTCAAGCGCGGGAGCCACGACCGTGTCCATATCGGTGAAGAACGCCTTGAAATCGTCGGTGAGACCGGCGGCGATCTCCGCCGTCGCGTGCAGGTGCTTGCCGTTGGTGAAGGTCATCGGATCGCCGTCCTCGTGGGTCGCGTCGATGACCGCCTCGTTCACACCGCCGATCGAGCCGCCGTAGTAGTAAACGTGCAGAGAGTCGGTGATGCAGTTGATCTGGTTGTTGGTGGTGGTATAGAGATTTTTGACCGTCGCGCCGCTCTGGACGGTGAGGTTGGTGCGGCCGAAGAGAGACTCGCTGTTCTTCAGACCGCCGGTGTAGACGGAGCCGACCTCGGCGGTGCCGCCGACGGTGATGTCAACGGTGCCGGTGTAGGTCTCGCCGGTGAAGCCGCGGGAGTTGGCGACGATCAGGAGGTTGGTGCCGGAGTAGACCTCGATCTTGCCGTTGCGGTCGTTCTGGGTGGCGCCGACCGCCGCCTCGCCCTTGCCGGACTGGAAGCCGCCGACGATAAAGATGGACTTGGCGTCGGAGAGACCGGTCAGATAATCGCCGCGGACCTCAAGGCCGTAGCCGATCTTGAAGGGGTAGAACTGGCAGTCGAAGTGGATGCCGTTGATGCTGACGCACTCGAGGATCATATTCTCGATCACGGTAGCGCCGGCGCAGACGAAGTTCTTATACTCGGTGGCAAAGACCGCGTCCGCCGTCGCGCGATAGTCGACTCCGTTATAGACGGAAGTGTAGGTCACGGTGCCGGTGTAGGGGATGCCCCAGTTCCACTCGTCGAGCATCAGGTAGGGACCGCAGATGACGACCGTGCAGTCCTGGCTGAGATCGAGCGCGGCAAAGGCAACGTCAAGAGAGGGCGCCGCGTTCTCCGGGGAGGAGCCGTCGCCGAGACCGGCGCCGCCGTCCTTGAGGAAGGCGACGGTGCTTCCCGCCGCGTGGACGCCGGCAACAGGGAGCATGCCGAGGAGCATGACGGCGAAAAGAAGGATCGCCGCCGCTTTCAGGTTCCGCTTTTTCATAATCATACCTCTTTCTGCCTAAGGCAAAATAATTTGGTTTCCGTTAAACTAAATTCCGGCGAACGTCAGTTCACCTTCAAAACGACTTTTCCGGCGTTTTCGCCGCGCCGGAGGATGCCGTGCGCCTCCTCCGCCTCGGTGATGGGGAGGACCTTGTAGATCGTGGGCTTCACCTCGCCCGAAGCGACCTTCGGCCAGACGTTTTTGACCAGCGCGGCGAGGATCTCCGCCTTTTTCTGCGGGGTCTTGGAGCGGAGGGTGGAGCCGATGATGCGGACGTTGCGCTTATAGATGTTTTTGAGATCGATGGTCGTTTCCTGCCCCGCGAGGGAGGCGATGACGATCCAGCGCGCGCCGTGCGTGAGGAAGTGCAGGCACTTGCCCATCACCTCCCCGCCGAGGCAGTCGATCGCCACGTCGACCCCGTGCCCGTCCGCGAGCTCCTGTTCAAGGACCTTCACGATGTCGGTCTTGCGGGTATTGACGACGACGTCCGCGCCGAGGTGGGCGATGGCCTTTACCATCTCGTCCGAGATGACGGTGGTGATCACGCGGATCCCGAACGCCTTTGCCATCGGGATGATGACGCTGGCGAGGCCGGAGGCGCCCGCGTTCATCAGGAGCGTGTTGCCGGGCTCGATCTTCCCCTCCCAGAAGAGGTTGAGGTACGCGGTGGCGAACGCCTCCGGGATCGCCGCCGCCTCGACCATCGAGGTGTTCTCCGGGATCGGCATCGCCATATCCCACGGAACGGTGACGTATTCGGCGTATCCGCCGCCGCCGAGCAGCGCGCAGACCTTGTCCCCGAGGGAGAAGGAGGAATCGCGCTTCGCCTCCTCGCTCATCTCGCAGATCTCGCCGGAGACCTCCAGCCCCATCCACTCGGGACAGCCGGGAGGCGGGGGATAATCCCCTTCCCTCTGCATCAGATCCGCGCGGTTGAGCGCGGCGTATTCCACTTTGATCTTGATCTCTCCCGCCGCGGTCCGCGGATCGGGGACGTCCTGCCAGCGGAGCGATCTTTCCGCATCCTTCTGGATCATGATTGCTTTCATTGTTTTTACCTGTATTCCCCTTGTCTTTATTTTGTATGCGCGGCGAGCCAAGCGTCCATCTGCCGGTTGATGCGGAGAGAGACCTCGGTCTCGGTGAAGCGTTTGATCGAATCCTCCGAGTCGGAGAGGCGGGAGAGCTCGAGGATCAGCGCCTCCCGGAAGGGGACGAACTCCTCCCGCGCCGTTTTTGTGACGCGGCGGACCTTGGCGTTATCGATCTCCCGGTCGAAGAGACGGTCGTAGAGAAGGATGATCCGGTCGCCGTCCTGATTGCTGGTGCAGGCCTCCAGATACTGCTCGGCGGGCACCCAGCGGAAGTTGAGTCCCATCACCTCGCGATAGATCTCCGCAATCTGCTCCCAGGTGAGGTTTTCGTCGTTGCCGACGATGAAGTCCTCGCCCTCCGCCTCCGGCGTGAGCGCGAGGCGGGCGATCAGCATCCCGACGTTGCCCGCCCAGCCGAGCGCGGCGTGCTTTTTTTTCGCCTCCTCGGGGAGGAGCAGCTCCTTGCCCGCGAGATAGCGCGGGATCAGATGCAGCCCGCCGAGGGTGACAAGATCGAAGCGGAAACGGGAGAAGGAGATCAGCGGGCGGACGATCGTCCAGTTTTTGTGCGGGGAAACGCGGATATAGCGCTCGTTCTCCGACTTGGTCAGTCCGTAGGTGTCGCGGGCGAGCAGGCCCGTGCGCCCCACGGTGTCCAAAAGCTTCGGCGAGTCCTCGCGCACCGGATGCTCCTCGTCCGCGTACACGCGGTAGGAGGAGAGGAAAACGTAGCGGTCGGTCTTCGAGCAGAGGAAGTCGAACTTGCGGGGAAACTCCTTCACGTTCGTGTAGTGGAGGAAGTCGACGATCGCGTCATAATGCCGGTCGGCGAGGAATTCGTGGAAAAACGCCTCGTCGATCTTTGCGCGGATGTAATGCAGGTCCTTTTGATAGGAGCGGATCTCCTCCATACAGACCACGTCGACGGCGCAGCCCTTTTTGAGCAGCTCCAGCGCGGTGTAGCTGCCGAGCGTACCGCCGCCCGCGAGGAGAAGGACTTTCTTTTTTTCTTGCATTCGTCCGCCTCCGTTATCTCCCGCACGCCTTCAGGATCGCACGGTAGACCGCCAGCTCGTAGTCGGGGGTGAAGGGGTTTTCCTTTTCCCCGGCGACGTAGGAGGCAAAGCCCTTCATCATCGCGGCGTAACGGTCAAAGGCGGGCGTGGTGTAGCGGAAGCCGTCGTTCCACCAGCTGCGGCTCGTATCCAGGCACTCGCGCACGCCGGTGTAGATATCGGTCGTGCGGCCGTAGTCGACCATCGCCTCAAAGGGCAGGAGCTGGACGGAGCCCTTGCTGCCGGTAACGACGAGCTGCCGGCGCATATAACCGCCGACCTCCGCCGCGCAGGTCTTGACAAAGGAGACCCCGTTCGGGTATTTCAGAACGGCGAAGCCGTAGTCGGGCGCGGTGACGCCGCCGATGCCGGTCGAGGCGTTATAGGGGACGATCTCCTCGGGGAAGCCCCGCAAGAGGATCGCCATATCGACGAGATGGCAGCCGAGGAAGAACATCATACCGCCCGGGAACGCCCCGAGCCACTGGCGCTTTGCGGCGCTGTGGCCGCAGTCCATGTGCGCCTCCACGCTGTAGATCTCGCCCAGCTCCCCGTTTTCGATCCGTTCCTTCAGCTTCAGGACGGCGGGGTTGTAGCGGTACATGTACCCGGTATGGAAGACGACGCCCTTCTCCTTCACCGCGGCGATCAGCTCCTCGTAATCGGAGAGCTCCGATCCGCCCGGTTTGTCCATATGGACGGCAAGCCCGCGGTCCACCGCCATCTTCGCGTATTTTGTCAGGTTCAGCTCGTAGGTCTCCACCGTGACGGCCTGCAGACCGGGGGTGGCGAGCAGCTCCTCAACGGACATCTGCGGGACGCCCTCGTACTGCTTCGGCGCCGCGATCTTCTCCCCTTCCGGGACGGCAAAGCCGACAAGGTCGAATACCTCGGGGAATTTTTTCAAGGTGCGCATGATCTCGCCGGCGTGGTCATGCTCCGCGCCGATCTGGCCGATCTTGATTCTTTCCATCGTTACAAGTCCTCTCTTTCCAGTTTTCTCCAGTCAAATTGCGCCAGGGTCGGGAAGGAACGGTCGTTCACCACGCGGTCATACACCGCGGCGCACTCCGCCGGGGAATACGGATCCGGCGGGATGATCCCGCCAAAATCGATCCGCCCCGCGGCAAGCAGCCGCAGCACCGCCTTGATATCGTCCCGCTGCGTGAACCAGCCGGGATAGGAATCGTGCTCCGGACGCGCCTTGGTATGGGCGCCGACGATGGTGATGCCGGGGGTGTGGATCTTCTGATAATAATCGATCGTAAAGTTTTTGTCGCGAGTGCAGCCGAGCAGGGCGATCCTGCCGTAGCGCGCCATACAGTCGAGCGCCTCGTCGAGCCCGGCGCCGAAGCCCGTCACCTCGATCGCGACATTGACGCCGCCGCCCGTGACCGCTTTGACTTTGGCGGCGAAATCCGGCTCGGCCGGATCGAAGACGAAGTCCGCGCCGTTTCGCTTTGCTTCCTCCCGCCGCGCGGCGACGGTATCCACGGCGACGATCGGCGCGGCGCCCGCCGCGCGCAGGAGCCGGACGGCGAACTGCCCGAGCAGACCGCACCCCATGACCAGCGCCTTTTCCCCGATCTCAAGGCGGCACTTGCGGATCGCCGCAAGCGAGAAAGTGGAGATGAAGACGACGGCGGCCTCCTCCAGCGTGACGGAATCGTCCTCGATCTTCACGACCTGACGCTCCGGCACGAGATTATAGGAGG
>JAEEGL011284412.1_pt1 | contig 13420 bp, 9 predicted proteins | sample 9134231 | NCBI WGS metagenome assembly JAEEGL01 (sample SAMN16246548, study PRJNA631951) | gut metagenome | biome: gut microbiome; feature: rumen; material: fiber-attached | host: Bos | place: Iran: Karaj | collected 2018-10 | reverse complement strand
AGTAATCATACTTGTCTGCTTGAAACGTTGCTGATACTTGACAGTTGATAAAACCACCTACAACGCGCTTTTTATCAAGAACAATAACAGGGCATCCTTCATTATTGATAATCCTTACCATGATTTAGTTATTTAAAAGGGCGAAAAAAATGATGATAAACAATGCCTTCTTCATTAATACACATTTCATATATACCTTGTTTGTTATTAATCCATCCGGGAACTCTAAACAAATATGAGCCGTCTGACTGCAATGTCATTTCAGCATTATTCAATATCAGTTCATCGAACAATCTCGGAAAATCATGATACGTGTCTATTTGCCCATTTATTCGAATATTATAACCTTTGATTGTGGGCCTTGCTATTCTCAGCGTGACTGTTCTTGAATCAAGTTCAGGATAAGTAGCTATTGATTCATTAAAATCAATTTGATATCTATCATTCGGTATAGGTATATCTCGAGATTCGGGAATGCCACCCGTATTAATCTCAGGCACCGGCTTTTCTATAAGAGAATATTGGGTTTGGTTTATCACGCTTTTTCTTCCAGTCCAATAATCCAATCCTTGAGCACGAGCATTAACACCTCCTATAACGCCACATATTACAGCACCTGACGCCGCGCCAACTCCTGCTTGAATAAACAGTTGTTCTATGGATGCCGAAAAGCCCTGCCCGGAAAGCATCGTCATTCCGAATCCATTAATCGCACCTGCCGTTGCTCCAGCCGCCGCACCAGATAGAGCCCCACCCCAAAAACCTCCGATAGATGCGCTCGCGGCCACGATTCCCCCAACATAACTTGATAAGAATCCACCAACAGCACCAATAGCGCCTCCCCCAGCAATATATCCAGCCATTGCCCAACCCGTTGCGCCATGATGTTTGCCAATAAAATAGCCACTCACTAACCCTACCGTGGCTCCAATAGCAGCAGCAACAATCATAGCAGTTGTCACAACGAACTCTCCGCTCTTATCACTATACTTCAACGGATTATTCAGTGCATAGGAGTAGCGGTTGAGGTTCTGGGTGAAATCCGGAGCCTGGACATAAGGGTCGGGGCTTAGGAAGCGGCCCAGGAGCGGGTCGTACAGGCGGGCGTTCATGTTGATGAGGCCGAACCAGGTGAGGTGCTCGTGGCCGGTAAAGCCACGGCCGAGGAAGAGCTCCGGCTCGTCGCCCGGGTAGTAGATCTCCAGCGTCTCGGGGTCACGCAGCCGCCCCCAGGGGTCATAGCTGTACTCGGCCACCCGGGTGCCGCTTGCCGTAGCAATATGCGTTACGCTGCCCAGGTAGTCCCGGCCAATGTTATAGGCCGTCCAGCTACCGCTGTTCACCTTCTGAAGAACCATGGGGGCCGAATAGGCGTCGCCGCCCAGATACAGGCGCTCGGTGATGCCGACGGCCGTACTGTCACACTCATATCGGCCGCCCAGATAATACCGGGTGAGGATGTCACCCGTGCTGTCCGTAACGGCCATCTTGACCCGGTCGCCGTCGGCATTGTAGGTGAACGCTGCACTCCGGCCCCCTTCCGCCAGGACGGAAGGGCGGTTGAAGCAGGTGTAGGAGATGCTCTGTTGCCGGTCGGGCACCAGAGCACCGTCATCCGGGTCAAACAGCAGCAGTTTATAGCCACTGCCATAGGACATGGAGCCCACATCGCTCATGGATGTAATATTCCCGTTATTGGCATAATTGATACTCCGGTCGTCCGTGTCGGCTAATCGATTCAGATTATCGTAATAGAAGCGCTCCAACGTAACATTCCCCACGTCATAACGTTCGGAGAGATTGCCTGTCGAGGCGTTGAAACTATATTCAAAATCCTGAAGGATCCCGCCTGCCATCTTGCGGTATGACGGTATGCCATATGCATTAAAACCGTATGTCCTGGAAACCGTTCCCGTAACAACGGACGTGGGTTGCCCCAACGCGTTTTCGGCCGTTAAAGACCAGACGGTCAGATTGCCGTCCGTGGTGACGGACTGCAGGTTGCCATAGGCATAATTATAAATCTCATCGACGATGGGACCGCTTTGCGTAGAATAGCTCACCTGCTCCAGTACGCTTCCTGTCAGGTAACTCAGTTCTTTCGTCAGGAACCGCCCGTCGGAGCAGCTGTCCCGCACCGTTGCAAGCCGGCCCAGGTTATCATAACTGTATGACTTGCGCGTCCCGTTGGTGGAAATCTCCGCTGTCAGGAGGCCGTCTGTATTGTACGTGTAGCTTGTGGAGAAGTCCCCCTGGCGGGTCACGGACGTCGTCCTGCCGAACTTGTCCAGGCTGGTAGTGACCGCACCGTTGGGATTGGTGTGTGTGCTGCTCGAGGAGCCGTCACTGTTCCAGACATAGGCGTCCGTCTGCGTCCCGGCGCTGGGGTCAACGATCTGCGTTCTTCTGCCATACTCATCATACGAGAAGGTGGTGCTGACGTTCCCGGGGGCCGTTACAGAGGAGGGCTGGCCGTCATCCCGGAACGCATAGGTGATGGTTCCGCCGGCATCCGTCACGCTCACGACGCGTCCGCCTGCATCTGTGGTGCTGGTGGAGGTGATGCCGTCCTTCACCGTGGTGGTGCCGGTCCCGCTGTAAGACCAGGTCGTGGTCTTGCCCGAGGCTTCCACGACGGCCAACGGCCGGTTCAGATGGTCATACGTGTACCGGTTCCAATAGGACGCTGATGTGCCGCGGAACGGGAGGGAGACCCGGCTGACGTTCCCCTGCATGTCATACTCCTTGTCCACATACTGCCACTGGCCGTCGAAGCGCTTACGGCCGCTGCGCACCTCGCGGTTGGCCCCGTCATAATGCAGCACCTCGTCCGGAGCACCCGTGGCGGTCTTCGTGACATAATAGCATTTTTCTCCGCCCCAGGTGGCCGTCGTCTGCGTCTCGCCACCGTCCGGACGGGTGACCCTGGTGAGGTTCCCCCAGGAGTCATATTGATAAGAAGTGGTCAGGTTCCGGAAATCGACCGACGATGTGGGCTTTCCCCAGCGGTTGTATCCGGAATAGGTCGTCGTCTGGCCGAGGGCGTTAGTGGAGGTGAGCACGTGCCGGCCATCGTTGTCATAAGTAAAACTCTTCCCTATGAACTCCGTCGCCCCGTAGGGGGCTGTCATTTCCGAGATTACATTTCCCCGGGCGTCATACTGCCAGCACGTTTCGGAAACGAGGTTGGTGGCGTCATAATCAATATGGTGATGGAACGCACCCCAAATCCGTCCGTATTGGCCCACATACACTTTCTTGTTGGACGGGTGATACAGGGTGTCATAGGTGGTCACAACCCGCTCCTTCCAGGAAAGGGTGCTATTGCCATCCGTCTCTTTGATCAGCGCCTCTTCCGTAACGATGCCCAATACATATCTGTTGGGCGCGGTACCGTGTACGTACGTGCATTGCTTTGTCTCTGTCTGCCGGGCCGTGCTGCCATTCTGCGCCTTGATACTGACAATCTCGGAAGGATAATCATATGTTCCATATGTAATGGCTGTCGTATCGGTTATCCCGCGCACATTGTCAGAAACGACACTTTGTATCAACCGGGGATTCTGTTTCCCGTAAGTCGTGGTGTGATCGTCATACGTGTTTACCTGAGTTGAGACAACCGGAGAACTGCCCGTGGCGCCATCCCGAACCAGCATCTGCGTCAACGCCCCCCGCTTCTCGGGATTATAGAGACATTCTGACTGCATGGTGTGAAACTCGTAATTCTCATACGTTTTAATTCTGGCGAATCCGCAAAAGCCAAGTCCTTTATTATGCACTACCGCATCGTCATATTCATAGCTCCTGTCCCTGAAAAAAGTGTAATCTTCCAACAAGGCGCCAATCTCCCCTGACAGCACATAAATGGGCAGGGGCCGCTTGGCATATCCTTGTGAGACACTGGGTGAATAGGTGGACGTCGTCCAGGTACAGCTCCGCGAAGGGAGATACTGATAATAATTGACTAACAATTTCCCGAAGCCATCCTCCGACTCTCTCAGATATCTTATCCTGGGAGAAAGTGATCCATACTTATACAGCTGAATTTGGGCCCCCTCCACCTTGATGAACCCACTCATGGCGCCATATTCCATGATATTGGCAGGAAGGATGCCCAGGGAATCGGCGACATTGGTAGTGGTCTGGCGATAAGCCCCGAAGCAGCTGCCATTCTGGTTCAGTCTCACGCCCATGGTCGTCGATGTCACTCTCACCAAGTCCGGATAGCCGTCCCGGTTCACATCAATGTACATATATCGGCCGCTTTCCGCCACACTCCCCAGAGGGATGATACTCAAATCAAATGACTCGCCCGTATAAGCGAAACGGTACCAGTCCTGGGACAATCCGGATGTCCCTACGGGCCACATGATATCCAGATAGCCGTCGGCGTTCAGATCCGTGAAACAGGTGTGTTCCTGAGATACGATATACGCATCCGGCAAACTGAAAGACTGCTCTACGGAGAAGGTGTTACCCGAGGACAGTCTCAACACATCGAAGCCATTGGCATGGGCATGGCACAGTTCCGAACGGCCGTCGGAATCGATATCCATCACCAATACGTTCTTTGTGTCGGTCAGGGAATAGTCAAACAAATACTGATCAAACAGGACGGTGTGCGTTTTCAAGTCGATGAGCGCCGCATAGCACGTCTGCGAGATATTGTCGCCATTCGTGTCATATGCGATGGTCAGGAGCTGGGCCGAACCCTGACCGGTGAAATCTCCCCAATAATAAGCCCTCCTGTATGGGCTGACATCGTTGCCGCTTGTAATGGTCCCGTTTACCTGAACATTGAAAGTGGAGCTTGTCAGTGGAATACCATAGTCATTACATTTTAAGACAGTAATCGTCAAGACCGTCTTGCTCCCGCTCGTCCCGTTGAAGTTAACCTTGACAAGTTCGTCCTGCCCGTCACCGTCGACATCCACCGCTTCCATCGTCTGGAAACCGCTCCCGGCCACGATACTGCTGTCTACATAGTTGGTCATCCCCGGCGAACCGTCACTCAATCGGGGAATCAACATAATCCTTTGGGTGGACGGGTAAGGGCTGACATATTTCGGATTGTTGGGATCCTTGTCATAATTAGAGTAATTCGGATAAAAGAGCAATCCGTCATGGTAGCTGTTTTTCATAAACTTTCCCCGTCGGTACACACAACCGGCATGCATGGGCGCCGAGTTGCTGTACTGAAAAGTCGCGTCCTTTTCCAGCGTGGCCGTCGCTGCGCCCTGCCAGTAGTTCCAGTCTCCGTAATCGAACGTGAGCGGTGGCAACGAATCTATGCCATTGGTACAGCCCACCTGAGTGAGCAGATGGACATTGTCGCGATAGATATGCCGAAGGGAATAAAAAGCAAGTTGATAATTCTGGTTCTTGGAAACAACACTGGACAAACGGTGCGTCTGAAACACTTTCCTGCCGGCAAAATACCGCGTAGGATAATCGGTATTGGCTATATAGTTGAACTCTATCTGGGAGGATGCGTCGTTATTGGCATCATAATTATAATAAATCTTGTCTATCCGGTAATTGCCATTGACGGAATCGACGGTGTACGTGAACGTAACCCTGTTTCCATCCAGGTCCTCCATCCCGGTGACCGGATAGGAGGGGAAATTGCCCTGGACATTAAGTCCCAGGCCATAGGTAGCTTTTACGCCATTAGGATAACGGACCTCGAAACTGGTTACGAACCCGCCCGCATTGACGTACTGTTTGGCAATGATGTGCCCCGTAGCCGTTGCCAGCGGATAACTGGCCATGGTGGCATTGTCGTCATTCTGGACCAGCGGATTGCCGTCCAGGGCGAACACGGCATCCGGATTGGAGCACTGTGCCGCCTTCGGCTGCCCGTGATAGTAGATATTGCGGTTAATGAGGGAAATCCGGGAGATTCCCGCGATATCCCATCCATAACCGGCCAGGCCGTCGCCCGCCTGGCTGTTGTAGGAAAGGGTTATGCCGGGCGGGAACTTGGCATCGGGGGCCACCGTGATGGGAATCGTGTAGGTCCTGGCGCCGGATGGGGACACGCCCTCCTGCAACGGGATGCAGCCCACGTATGCATTGCTTCCACGAAGGGATCGCGATGGAATCAGTTTAAAGTATGCTTCCGCTTCTTTCCGCTGCCGGGAAAGAGAGTCCGGAAGGATATCCGGAGCAGCATCTTCCTTCCTTTCTTGCTGGACAGCCTCTCTGACTAAAGAACTGTCACCGGTCTCAGAAGGAGAGGCGACAACAATTCCATACCAGCGCGAAATCCGGTTCCCCGCATTGTCATAGCCATATTGCACCGGCAACTGAATGGGCGTCTGAGCCGCACAGACTCCGCCAAGCAGAAGACAGGTAGATACAAATAGAAGAATCCGCTTCATAAGCCATGCGTTTAGTGTTACCTTGGTGTGTCTCAAAGAGTTCCCCGCACAAAAGTACTTTATTTTCTCATATTCTGCAAGTATTAGCCGAGATTTCCGGCACATAACCACCTAGCGGCCAGTACTTTACAAAAAGCAACTGTGCCCCGCGTGGCACAGTTAAATCGTGCTACCAGCACATTAGGGGCAGGCGCTGCCGGGAAAGAGATTACAATAATGAATAGTGAAAAATCTTTATCTTTGCAAAAATGTAAAGAGTACAAATGGATATCAGAATTGGTAACGGATACGATGTGCACGCCCTGGCCCCGGGTCTTCCCATGTGGCTGGGCGGCGTGCAGATTCCCTCGGAAAACGGCTTTGTAGCCCATTCGGACGGCGATGTGGCCATCCATGCCCTGTGCGACGCCCTGCTGGGCGCCCTGGCCCTGGGCGACATCGGCCACCTGTTCCCCGACACCGATCCCGCCTGGAAAGGCGTGGACAGCAAGTTGCTGCTGGCAAAAGTGGTGGCGCTGGTCCACAACCAGGGTTTCACCGTGTCCAACGTGGATATCACCATCGCCCTGCAGCGGCCCAAGCTGGCCCCGCACATCAAGTCCATGCGGGAGGTGCTCTCCCCCATCCTGGGCATACCGCCCCAGCGCGTGAGCGTGAAGGCCACCACCACGGAACGGCTGGGTTTCGTGGGCCGCGGCGAAGGCTGCGAGGTCTGGGCCAGCTGTCTGTTGATTAATCCGTAACACCATGAATAACACGAAGACTTCCACCCTCGTTCCGGCCTGCTTTTTCCTGGTCGGCTGCCTGGTCAATGTGATGGCCCGCTTTGTGGGGAACGGCGCTGTGGCATCGGCCGTCAAACCGGCCCTGCTGCCCTTTCTGGCCGTCACGGTCCTGGCCTATGCCCTTTCGCACGAAACCGACCGCCGCATGCTGGGGCTGCTGGTGTGCGCCGAGCTCTTCGGCGCGGCCGGCGACATGCTCCTGATCGGGAGCAGCCTGCCGCTTTTCGGCGCCGGCATCCTGGCCTTCCTCATCGGCCACATCTTCTATATGCGGCTCTTTGGCGGCCTTTCCTGGCGCGGGCTCAAGCCGGGGCAGTGGGTCCTTTGCCTGGTGGTGATGGTGGCCCTGGTGGCTTGTCTGGTGCTGGCACTGGGGATCGGCGGGGTGATGCTGTGGCCCATGGCGGTCTATGGCATGGTGCTCATGCTCCTGATTTTCAGCACCCTGTGCGGAGTTGTGCGCCGGCCTGCGGCCGAACGCGCCACCTGGATCATCGCCCTTTGCGGCGCCCTGCTTTTCACCTTCTCGGATTCGCTCATCGGCCTGGGAACTACCGGGAAGCAGCTGCCCCGGCATGATTTCCTGGTGATGTTCACTTATCTGGCGGCGCAGGCGCTCCTGGCCATAGCGGGCCTGCGTCTGGCCACCCAAAAGCGCGCCTGATGGAACTGTTCTACGCCTACGAGGCCGATGGAGGCACCTGCCGGCTGGACGCCGAGGAATCGGGGCACTGCATCAAGGTGCTCCGGCACCGCGCCGGCGACACCATCCATGTGATTGACGGCGCCGGCACACGCTATACCTGCCGGCTCACGGACGACAATCCCCGGGGCGCCTCGGCTGTCGTCCTGGAAAGGCAGCCGGGCTGGGGGGCACATCCCTACCGGCTCACCCTGGGCTGCTGCCCCACCAAGAACAACGACCGCTTCGAATGGTTCGTGGAAAAGGCCACCGAGCTGGGCGTGGACGTGATTGCGCCGCTCATCGGCGAGCGTTCGGAGCGGAAAGTCTATAAGCCGGAACGGGCGCAGCGGATTGCCCTCTCGGCCACCAAACAGTCGCTGAAGGCCCGCATCCCCGACATCCTGGAGCCGGTTTCCGTGCGGGATTTCCTGGCCCAGGAGCGGCCGGGACTCAAACTCATCGCCTACTGCTTCGAAGGGGAGACGCCCCGGCAGGGCATCCTGGATGTGCTGCGCGGCTCTCCGGAGAGCGACATCACCGTCCTCATCGGCCCCGAAGGCGATTTCTCGCCGGAAGAGGCCGCCCTGGCCCTCCGGGCCGGTTACCAGCCCATCCACCTGGGTCCTTCGCGTCTTCGCACCGAAACAGCCGCCGTCACCGCCGTGGAAGCGGTGTATCTCTTCTTTCAAGCCGGCGTCTCTGGCAGTTAAGCTCCTGTGAGCCAACGCCTTATAAGAAGTAACTCCGCCCTAAGGGACGGAGTTGGAATCCATAATACACTGGCTGTCAATCGCTTGCGTGCCAGAAAAGCGGGGCCGAATGCCTATCTTGCGCCCATGTGGATGGAATTGACAGACCTTCTCCTGCCGCGGCAGTGCCTCGTGTGCGGACGTACGCTGGGCGCGGCCGAGCGGCACCTTTGCCTCTGGTGCGCGGCGGACCTTCCCCTCACCTACAACTGGGAACGAACGCACCACCCCATGGCCGATGCCTTCAACGCCGCGCTGGAACAGCTGCGGACAGACAGGGAAGCCCTCCCCTATGCCTATGCCAGCTCGCTGCTGCGCTACCACAAGGAGAACCCCTACAAGGCCATTCCCCAGGCCATCAAATACCACGACAACCAGGCCGCCGGGCGTTTTTTCGGTTCCCTGCTGGGCTACCAGATGGCCTCCCAGCCCCATTTTGCCGACATTGACCTGGTGATTCCCGTTCCGCTGCACTGGCTGCGGCGTTACCGGCGGGGCTACAACCAGGCCCAGGTCATCGCCGCCGCCCTCGCGGCCGAATTACAGGCCACGCTGGCTCCCCGCGCCCTTCGCCGCGTCCGCCGCACCCGCACGCAAACCCGGCTGAACGCGGAAGACCGGCTCCGGAACGTGCTGGGCGTTTTCCGCGCCCGAAAAGCCATCCGGGCCCGGCATGTGCTCCTGGTTGACGACACCTTCACCACCGGGGCCACACTGGCCGCCTGCTATATGGCCATAAAGAAAGCGACCGGACCCGGAACGCGGATCTCGGTCGCTACACTGGCTGTGGTGGAAGACTAGCAGTACATGCCGCCGTTCACCGCAATGACCTGGCCGGACACATAGGAAGACAGGTCCGAACCCAGGTAGAGGGCCGTATTGGCAATTTCCTCCACGGTGGCGCCGCGCTTGAGGGGAATCAGGCGCAGGAACTCGTCCTTCACGGCCTGGGGCAGCACTTCCGTCATCTCGGTGATCACGTAACCGGGGGCGATGGCGTTGGCACGGATGCCGCGGGGACCCATCTCCTTGGCCACGCTCTTGGCCATGGCGATGAGGCCGGCCTTGGAGGCCGAATAGTTCACCTGCCCGGGATTGCCGGTCTGCCCGGCAATGGAAGCCATGTTAATGATGCTGCCGCTCTTCTGGCGGGCCATCACCGGTACCACGGCGTGCAGGAAATTGAAGGCCGATTTCATGTTCACGTCAATGACCGCGTCCCACTGGGCCTCGCTCATACGCATCACCAGGCCGTCCTTCGTAATACCGGCGTTGTTCACCAGGATATCCACCCGGCCGAAATCGGCCACGATCTGCTCCACGACGGTCTGCGTCTCGTCAAAAAGGGCTGCATTGGAGGCATAGCCCTTCACGCGATGGCCGAAGGCCGCAATCTGGTCTATCGTTTCCTGCGCCGCCTCGTTGATGACCAGGTCGGTAAAGGCGACATCGGCCCCTTCCTGGGCAAATTTAAGCGCGATGGCCTTGCCAATCCCGCGGGCCGCTCCGGTAATGAGGGCCACTTTTCCGTCTAAAAGTCCCATTATTTTTTGCTTTGGATTTTATGCACTAAGGTAATGAACAGGGAGCCCAGGATGCCGGCGCAGACAGAGCCCATCAGGACCGCGATCTTGCCCGCGTCCCGGAGGTGCTGCGTAGTGGCCGGGTCAATCCCCTCTCCCGCGAAACTGAGGGTGTCCACAAAGATGGACATCGTGAAGCCGATACCGCCCAGGCAGGCCACGGCAAAGAGCATGGGCCAGGTGGACTTGGCAGGCATTTCGCCCACTCGGCACTTGATGGCCAGCCAGGAGGCCAGGGTGATGCCGATGGGTTTGCCCAGCACCAGTCCCAGGAAGATGCCCATGCCGGCCCCGCCTGCGAACACGTTGAAATAGGACGGATCCGTAATCTCCACGCCGGCATTGGCCAGGGCGAAGATGGGCATGATGGCAAAGTTCACGATGGGGTTGAGCTTGTGCTCGAGCCGGTAGGACGGCGGGATGGTGCGCTTGGTGAGGCCGCTCAGGCGGCGGAGATAGTGGCGCTGGGGTCCGTTGGGGAAGGTCTCGCCCACCGAATTCTTTTCCGACTCCAGCAGGCCGTTGAACAGGATCCTCGCGCGGCGATGGAACTTGGCCCGGTTGTAACGGGCTTCCATGGGAATGAGCATGGCAATGACCACACCCGTCATGGTAGCGTGGATGCCGCTGTAGTAGAACAGGAACCACACGATGATGGCGGGCACGAAATAGAAGCCCACCCGCTTTTCTCCCAGGCGCTTCATCAGGGCCACGAAGAGGATCACCAGCACGGCGATGCCCAGCAGCGGCAGCTTGATATTGCCGCCGTAGAAGAAGGCGACCACCAGGATGGCAATCAGGTCATCGGCAATGGCCAGGGCGGTGAGGAAGACCTTGAGCGAGACGGGCACCTTGTCTCCCAGGATGGAGAGGATGCCCACCGCAAAGGCAATATCCGTGGCCGTGGGGATGCCCCAGCCGGAGGAGGCTATCGTACCATGGTTCACCAGGGTATAGATGAGGGCCGGCGCCACCACGCCGCCGAATGCGGCAATGACGGGCAGAAGAGCCTTCCGGGGCGAGGAAAGTTCCCCGCACACCACTTCCCGCTTGATCTCCAGGCCCACCGTGAAGAAGAAGATCACCATGAGGATGTCGTTGATGAACTTCTCCATGGTCATGCCATGGGGCAGATAGACATCTACCAGTCCGCCGGGAGAGGCCAGGTGGATGGTGAATTCCGTCTCCAGGAATGCATGATAGGCCACTTTGGTAAAAGGCAGGTTGGCCAGGAGCATGGCCAGCACCACGCAACCCAGCAGGATGACCCCGTTGGCCCAGGGCTGCTTGCTGAATTTATCCTGGGAAATGCGGAAGTTGTGCACTTCCTTGTTCCACCAGTATATCGGAATGAGTGACATTTTATCCAAACAGGTATTTGTGTTGTTCTTCGGTAAGGGTATCAATCTGCACCCCCCAGTGGGCCAGTTTCCGGAACGCGATTTCCCGGTCAATCTGGGCCGGAACATTGTTCAGGAGCTGGCCGACGGCACCGCGGTGCTCGGCCAGGTAACGGGCGCTGAGAGCCTGGATGGCGAAGGACATGTCCATGATCTCGGCCGGATGGCCATCGCCGGCGGCCAGGTTCACCAGACGGCCTTCGGCAATGATGTAGATGCTTCGGCCGTTTTCCAGGGTATAGGCCTCGATATTCTGGCGGGCCGGCCGATGGCTCACCGCCATGGCCCTGAGCTTAGCCACCGCCACCTCCACGTCGAAGTGGCCGGCGTTGCAGCAGATGGCCCCGTCCTTCATGCACAGGAAATCCTCCGGGCCGATCACATCGGCACAACCGGTCACGGTGACAAAGAAGTCACCCACCGCGGCGGCCTGACGCATGGGCATCACCTTGAAACCGTCCATGACGGCCTCCATGGCCTTGACGGGATCCACCTCGGTCACAATCACTTCCGCGCCCAGGCCTTTGGCACGCATGGCCACGCCCTTGCCGCACCAGCCATAACCGGCCACGACGACGTTCTTGCCGGCCACGATGAGGTTGGTAGTCCGGTTGATGCCGTCCCAGACGCTCTGTCCGGTACCGTAGCGGTTGTCAAAGAGATGCTTGCAGTCGGCGTCATTCACCAGCATCATGGGGAAGCGCAGCTTGCCGGCCGCCGCCATGGCTTTCAGGCGCAGGATGCCCGTGGTGGTTTCCTCACAGCCGCCGATCACCTGCGGCACCAGCTCCGGGTACTCCTGGTGCAGGGTGGTGACCAGGTCCCCGCCATCGTCGATGATGAGGTTGGGGCCCACTTCCAGCACACGGCGGATGTCTGCGAAGTATTCCTCCTCGTTGCAGCCATGGATGGCGAACACGTTGAGGCCTTCGTGCACCAGCGCGGCAGCCACGTCGTCCTGGGTGCTCAGGGGGTTGGAACCGGTGATATACATCTCGGCGCCGCCCGCGGCCAGCACTTCGCACAGATGGGCGGTCTTGGCCTCCAGGTGTACGCTCAGGGCTATCTTAAGGCCTTTGAAGGGCTGCGTTTTCTCGAATTCGCGCTGGATGCCGTCCAGCAGGGGCATATGGTCGCGGACCCAACGGATCTTGAGTTCCCCGCTTTCCCACAAGTCAATATTACGGATATGACTGGACATAAATATCGTGTTTTCAATGAGAGTGCAAAGTTAGCAAAGATTTCGCGGAAAACAACGAAGGTGACCCGCGGGCCACCTTCGTAGGGTATGCAGTAAAAGGATGAATCCTTACTCGGCTGCAGGAGCTTCGGCCTCGGCGGCGGGAGCTTCCACGGCGGGAGCCTCTTCGGCGGCAGGAGCCTCGGCCTTCTTGGCGCGGCTGCGACGGGTGGTCTTCTTGGCCTCTTTCTTGCCGGAAGCGAGGGCGGCCTCGTTGAAGTCCACGAATTCTACCAGGACCATTTCGGAAGCATCACCGCTGCGGAAACCGGTGTGGAGGATACGGAGGTATCCGCCGGGACGATCGGCCACCTTGGGGGCGATGGTGCGGAAGAGTTCGGCCGTAGCCTCTTTGTCCTTCAGGTAGCTGAAGACAATGCGGCGGGAGTGGGTGGTATCTTCCTTGGACTTGGTGATGAGGGGCTCTACGTAGGGCTTGAGGGCCTTGGCCTTGGCCTCGGTGGTGGTAATCCTGTTCTTCAGGATGAGGGAGGATGCCATGTTGGCGAGCATCGCCTTGCGGTGACCGCTCTTACGACCAAGATGATTGACTGCTCTATTGTGTCTCATTGTTAAACGATCTTTTTCTTAGGTT
>JAEEGL010867800.1_pt1 | contig 13420 bp, 11 predicted proteins | sample 9134231 | NCBI WGS metagenome assembly JAEEGL01 (sample SAMN16246548, study PRJNA631951) | gut metagenome | biome: gut microbiome; feature: rumen; material: fiber-attached | host: Bos | place: Iran: Karaj | collected 2018-10 | reverse complement strand
CTTGATATACTCAAGTCTGTATCTGTATATCCTCTCGGCAAGATTGTTTACCATCTGTATGAGGCGCTTGTTATGCGACGCCGCAAGTATCACGTCATGGAATCTGACATCGGCCTTGGCGATCTGCGTCACATCTCCGGATTCGGTCGCGCGAACGAATTCTTCTGCGGCATCCGCAAGCTCCTTCTTCTGATCGACCGTTATCCTCTTGCATGCAAGTCTTGTTGCAAGCGAATCAAGAACAAGTCTTACTTCAAGTACATCCCTTATATCATCCCTGCTTATCCTGGATACTTCCGCTCCGCGTCTCGGGATCATCGTAACAAGACCTTCGAGTTCAAGCATTCTGATCGCTTCCCTGATCGGAGTCCTGGACACTCCGAGGCGGTCCGCAAGGTGTATCTCCATAAGCCTCTCACCGGGCTTAAGCTCGCCTGTTAAGATCCCCTGCCTCAGCGTATTGAACACTACGTCCCGAAGCGGAAGATATTCATCCATATTGATCTGAAGTTTCAATTCCCCCATGAGATCTCCTTATCGATCCGGGTTTATTATGCGCGTCTTAAAAAGGTCTTTTACAAGTCCTGACGCCTCAAGTTTTTCGTATGCTTTGTTCAGTGCATCAACGGAATCAAACATTCCGAATACCGACGGCCCGCTGCCGCTCATAAGAACTCCGAACGCGCCGCTATCACTCATAAGATCTTTGATATCATCTATGACCGGGTGCGCAGGTATCGTGACCGATTCAAGAACGTTACCAAGTTTATCCGCAACCTTATATATATCGTCGTTCTCAATTCCCGAGATGATCCCGTCTATATCCGGATGCGTTACACCCTCAAGCTGAAGGTGCGTATATACATATGCCGTTGAAACGCTTATCGGCGGCTTTGCAAGAAGTATTGAACATTCCGGACACGCTTTTATCGGAGTAAGTATCTCGCCTATTCCTTCCGAAACGACCGTTCCTCCGGTTATGCAGTACGGAACATCCGCGCCTATGCGCACACCGAGTTTTTTAAGCTCTTCGACATCAAGGCCGAGTCCGTACAGTTTGTTTATCGCAACGAGAGTTGCCGCAGCATCTGTACTGCCGCCCGCAAGGCCCGCTGCAATAGGGATGTTTTTGGTAAGATCAACATTTATCCCGCCGTTAAGACCGTGCTCATCCATGATGAGCTTCGCTGCTTTGTATATAAGGTTTCCCTCGTTAGCCGGAAGTTCTTCACTGTCCGATCTTATTCGGATCCCCGGCTCATCGCTGCGCTCTATCTCAAGCTCATCATAAATATCTATGTTCTGCATTATCATCCGGACTTCGTGATAACCGTCGTCCCTTCGCCGCAGAACATCAAGGCCTATATTGATCTTGGCGTAAGCTTTTATCCTCATCGTACGGCTTATTTGATGATCACTTTAAGATTGCCGTCCTCAGGATTGAGTATCTGGTCAATGATCTCGCTTCTGTTGTTCTTTGCAGCTTCCTCTACCGCATCTTCTTCAATGAGAAGGCTCTTCTCACCGCCGGCAAGCATGTTCATTCCGTTCTCGAGCCTGGAGACATTCTCGTTCTCCTCACCCTTGCCCTGCATCTCGTCAAGTCTCTCTCTTGCCTTTTCCTGCGCTTTCTTGGTCGCTTCTTCTTTCTGCTTTTCGATCATTTCCTTGTTTGACTTGGCAAACGCGGACTCCTCATCTTTTTCCTGGATCTCGTCACGACGAAGTATCTCATGATCGTAAGCATTCTCCGTGATGTCGTGCTTGTCGAGCATTACCGACAGCTGGTCCCTGTTGAATTCCATAAGGTTTTCTTCTTTGTCTTCCTTCTTCATCACAAGGCCTGTCTCGTATGCTTCCATGGCATCTTTTTTCACACGCGTCGTATCGCCGTCTGATGATTCTCCGACAACATCGCCGTATACCGAACGTGCGGCCTCATCGGACTTCTCATCTTTTTCGGTCTCCTTTTGTGAAGCGTTTACCTCTTTTTTCTGTGCATCCTCATTCACAAGGCCTGTCTTCTTCTTGTCATCCTCTTCCGTCTGCTGCGGCAGGTTGACCTGCTTGAGAACAAGATTGTCGATTCCTCCGATCTGCATCATAAAAAACACCTCCTACCCATTCAACTGACACATCCGATCAATTCTTTGATGTCACTTACGTTGTTATTCTCCATATATTCCCTGATCCCATCGATGACCTTGACGGTCGTTAAAGGATCCGTAAAGTTTGCTGCTCCAACGGCAACCGCCGAAGCCCCTGCCATTATGAATTCAAGTGCATCTTCCGCCGATGTGATGCCTCCCATACCGATGATCGGTATCTTAACCGCCTGAGCGGCCTGGTATACCATCCTTACGGCGACCGGTCTTATCGCCGGTCCGGACAGTCCGCCTGTCCTGTTGGCAAGAACAAATTTCCTTTTGTTTATGTCTATCTTCATTCCCGTGATCGTATTGATCATTGAAACCGCATCTGCACCGCAATCCTCACACACTTTTGCCATAAGCGCGATGTCGGAAACATTTGGCGACAGCTTCATGATCACGGGCTGTTTTGCCTTCTTAACTATCTCTTTTGTAATGTTCGCAAGTGCTTTCGGATCCTGTCCGAAAGCGAGGGCACCTTCTTTTACGTTCGGGCAGCTGACGTTTATCTCGAGCATGTCGGCATTCGTATCCGACAGTCTCTCAACGACACCTACATATTCTTCCACTGTCTTGCCGCAGACGTTTACGATCACTTTTGTATCCGCACTTTCAAGGAACTTAAGGTCTCTTTCGATGAAAGTGTCGATCCCCGGATTCTGAAGCCCTATCGCATTTAACATACCGCCGTACGTTTCGGCAACACGCGGTGTAGGGTTTCCGGGCCACGGCGTCAGGCTCACTCCCTTGGTAACTACCGCGCCGAGCTTTGACAGATCAACGAATTCTGCATATTCCATTCCGGATCCGAACGTTCCCGACGCCGTCATTACCGGGTTCTTCAGTGTGATTCCTGCAATGCTTACCGATATTTCCGTCACAGAACCACCTCCGAAGCGATAAATACCGGCCCGTCCGCACATACCCTCTTGTTGTTCACTTTTGAATGTTCATCCGTATCGACCGATCCGCATACGCATGCAAGACAGGCTCCTATCCCGCATGCCATCCTCTCTTCCATTGAGATGTATGCGTTTATGCCCATACGCTCTGCAAGCGCCTTGACGCCTTTTAGCATCGGGGCGGGACCGCATGCGAAGATCACGTCGGCAGTTATATTGTTACCCGTTATCGCATCTATTACCGTACCGTGCGTTCCGAAGCTTCCGTCATCGGTCGCCACATAAAACTTCCCGGCACTTTCAAGCTCTTTTGTAAGGAACATCCCGTCGGCACTTCTGTATCCCGCAACGATCGTTACATCACAGCCAAGCCCTTTTGCAAGTTCGAGCATCGGCGGTATTCCTATTCCTCCGCCTATAAGGAGCGCTTTTGTTTCCGGACGAACGTCCTCTTTGAGTGCCGCCATAAATCCGTTTCCGTTAGGCCCGAGAACCGAGAGCGTATCCCCTGCACTCATCTGTGAGAATTCCATCGTTCCGCCGCCCGCAACCCTGTATACGATCCGAAGCTTGCCTTCACCTATCTCGCAAATGCTTATCGGCCGCGGCAGAAGCTTTGATTCACTGTTCGGATAAACGGATATAAACTGTCCGCTTTTTGCCGTATCCGCTATGGCTGTCTTAAGCCACATCGAGTATATTCCATCACACAGGCATTCCTGCGAGATGATTGTTGCTGTTTCAACGATCTTCATACTTACCTTTTACAAACGGACATAGAAATCCAATTTAAGTTAAGTATAGCCTTTTTACGGCATATTTTCAAGGTTTTGTATACAAAAGGTGACCGTCCCCTCTGTCACCTTTGACATACTCTTCCGGAAACCATATGATAGAAACCATCGGAGGATAACAGAAGATGATCATTAAGAACATACGCGTGATCGATCCCGCAAACGGCAGGGACGAGACAGGAGACATATACATACAGGACGGCATCATCGTATCGGAAAAAGAATATGATATACCTGAAGATGAGGATACCGTGATCGACGGTAGCGGCCTTATCGCGGGGCCGGGGCTTGTTGATGTGCATGTGCATTTCAGGGATCCGGGGCAGACTTCCAAAGAAGATATCCATACGGGTGCGCTTGCGGCTGTTGCCGGAGGGTTCACGTCTGTGGTCATGATGGCAAATACCGTGCCGCCCCTTGATTCGCCCGAGGCGGTAAGAGATGTTTTGTCCCGCGCGGCCAAAGAGGATCTTCACATATACACTTGCGCTAACGTTACAAAGGAAATGAAGGGAGAGGAGCTTTGCGACTATCGTGCTCTCCTTGATGCAGGTGCAGTCGGGTTTACCGATGATGGGCGTCCGATAACTAACGAAGATATACTTGCCAAAGCTTTTGAGCAGATCTCAGCTCTTGGGGTTCCTATATCCCTTCATGAAGAAGATCCCGCCTATATAAGCGAAAACGGGATCAATTCCGGACATGCGGCAGCATCTTTCGGTCTTAAAGGCTCTGACAGGAAAGCCGAGTACTCGATCATTGAGCGCGACCTTGCGATCGCATCAAAGTACAATGTGAAGCTTAATATCCAGCATATAAGTACTATGGAAGGGATCGATGCCGTACGCAACGCAAAACGTACGAACCCGAACATTTGCGCAGAGGCAACGCCCCATCACTTTACGCTTACGGACTCTGCCGTAGCCGAACACGGGACGAACGCAAAAATGAACCCTCCGCTTCGAAGTTCCGACGACCGCGAAGCCATATGGGAAGGCCTGTCTGACGGTACGATAGACTTGATCGCGACCGACCATGCGCCTCATACAAAAGAGGAAAAATCACGGGATTTCAAAGATGCCCCGAGCGGGATAATCGGACTTGAGACATCATTTCTTCTTGCATATACAGTTTTATATAAAAAGGGAGTCGTTGACCTTTTGAAGCTGTTTGAGCTAATGAGCCTTAATCCCGCAAGACTATACGGACTGAATGCCGGAACGCTTGAAAACGGTGCCCCTGCGGATATAATGATCTTTGATCCCGACGGTATCACAGACTACAAAACCTCCCGGTCCAAGTCCTGTAACAGTCCTTTTCTCGGAAGGTCTTTTGATTGTAGGATAGTATATACCATATCGGACGGTGTGATCGTTTACTCTTCGTGATCACCCGCAGTATCTTTCAAGATTTCTGTCTCTTGCTTCTTCGATCCTGTCCTTACACAGTTTCCCAAGATGCTTTTGTTCCTTGTTGTCAAAATCGGCCGGATCGATCGGATCGAGTATCTCGACAACTACCGGGACAGCCTCAAGCTTCGGGAAATGATTTTCAAAAACATTTGCGGTATTTGATATCGCGATAGGCACGATCTTGCAGCCGCTTTTTACGGCGATCTTCATGCTTCCCTCTTTGAATTCGGTCATCTTTCCGTCACGGCTCCTTGTCCCTTCGGGAAATATGAAAACGGACATTCCTTCCTTGACGTTTTCTATCGCTTTAAGTATCGTCTTCAGTCCCTGCTTGATGTCATCCCTGTCGATAAAGAGCGTGTTGTAAAGCTGCAGCGCCTGTGCAAATATCGGCACTTTTCCGAATTCCTTTTTGCCGACGAAACATATCGTTCCGGGAAGGTGGGTAAGTGTCAGCAGCACATCGAAAAAGCTCTCATGGTTCGCAACATACAATACCGGGGCATCCGACGGGATCTTCTCAAATCCCAGATACTGAACTTTTGCGCCGGCGATGAAGTTGATGCTTGCAAACACATTCTTCATCATGAACTTCATGTATGCGTTCCTGGCCGGCTTCGAGATAAGTCCGATAAGGAATGCAATGATCTCGATCGGGACCATGATGATGAAATAAAACACAACAAGGACCATGCAGATGATAAATCTTAACATCAGAACGCCCTCACATCATCCGCGCCTCTGAAGTAGAGTGCAAGCATTCCGGGGCCCACATGCGCGCCTGTCACGGGCTCATGCGCGACTATCCATATCTTCTTCGGCTCCGCGATCTTCGAGATGAGGTTGGCAAGATGAACCGCGTCCTCACGCTTTCCGCCGTACGATATCCCGACGATCTGGCTGTCGGCATCAACAACAAGATCCCTGTATTTTTCGGCAAGTGCCTTTATCGCCTGCTTGCGGCCTCTTGCTTTACATTCAACGACTATCTTTCCTTCAGTATCGCCCTTTAATATCGGCTTGATGTCCATCATCGTTCCGAGTGACGCAAGCGCACCGCTGACGCGTCCGGTCCTCTTTAAGTGCTTAAGGTCGTCGACAACGAACACCTGATACATACAATATTTCTGAAAATCAATATGATCCGCGGTCTCGTCAAGTGACATACCTTTATCTCTGCATTCGGCTGCTTCGACAACAAGTATTCCCTGACCGAGTGATGCACAGAGCGAATCAACGATCTTGATCTGTCTTTCCGGGAAATCTTCCATAAGGTCCGATGCGGCGATCTTTGCGGAATTGATCGATCCCGTTACTCCGCCCGACAGACCGATATACAAAATATCGTTCCCGCTCTCGAGTATCGGCTCAAAGCACTGTGTAAACTGTGCGGGATTGATCTGTGAGGTGGTTGCTTTCATTCCGTCCTTAAGCTTCTGATAGTATTCCTCATAATCGAAGCCTTCCGTGCTGTCAAACTGGATCTCTTCTTTATCCATGATGAGTGTCAGCGGAACGATCTTGAGTCCGTAGTGATCCCTGACCTTATCCGTGATATTTGCGCCTGTGTCCGTAACGATGGTAAATGACATATATTTCTCCTTTACTTACTTAAAAATTCCACGATCTGTGAAAATCCCATTTTATGTGATGCCTTTACAAGTATTGTATCTCCCGGCATTATTATCTCTTTTGAAGGATCCGAAAGTACGTTTATAAGCATCTCCCTGTTAGGATAATACCTTATTTCGACTCCCTCGTGAACCCTTGCGTGTTCGTACATGAACTTCGCACTCGTTCCGACAAAGATAAGCGAATCCACTCCGTGGCTTGCCGCGTAATCGCCGACTTCACCGTGAAGTTCGTCAGATTTCTCCCCGAGTTCGAACATGTCGCCGAGTATCGCGACTTTTCTTGTAAGCGCATATCCGAGCGTATCGATAGCCGCGCACATTGACTTCGGATTCGCATTGTAGCAGTCGTCGACTATCGTATATTTATCCGTATGCATTATATGTCCCCTGCCGGATAATGCTTCGACATTCGACATGCCTCGTCTTATCTCTTCGAGGTTAAGTCCCATTAAGAATCCGACTGCCGCAGCCGCGATCGCATTATCGACCATGTGGTATCCGGGAAGCGGAACATTCATCTCGTAGTGACTGCCGTCGGGGAAATTGGCGATGAAGTTGGAGCCTTCGAGTCCGAGGTTTTCGATGTTTGACGCATAAAAATCATCTCTCTTCGACTCCTTACCGAACTTCATTACCCGTCTACCGCCTGCATACTCATCCTCTATAGTTGCAAGCCTCTCATCCTGTCCGCTTATAAGTATCGTACCAAGCTCGGGAATATGCGGGATGATCTCGACATTTGCCCGAAACACTCCGTCAAGGTCTCCCAACGTTTCAAGGTATCCCTGGGCGATGTTCGTAAACACCGCAATCTCCGGTCGCACTATCTCTCCGAGGCTGTCCATCTCCCCGAAATCGCTGATACCCATTTCGATGACCGCAACTTCATGGCCGTCTCTTATGCGAAGTATCGTAAGCGGAACACCGATCCCGTTATTATGATTTCCTTCCGTGCTGAGCACTTCGTAGTGTGCAGCAAGCACGGATGTGATCATCTCTTTTGTACTCGTCTTGCCGACACTTCCGACTACTCCGACTATCCTTATCGACAGCTGGTTTCTGTAAAACGCAGCCAGCTTCTTTAGCGCGGCTACACAGTCATCTACAACGATGCATGCCCTTTGCTGCTTCGGATTAAACTTCTCGCACACAACGGCAAGCGCACCGTTTTCAAACACCTCGTCTATAAAATCATGTCCGTCGGAATTCTCTCCCCTTATCGCGAAGAACACTCCGCCTTCTTCGATCATTCTTGAATCCGTTGTCACGCTTGTTACTTCTTTTGTGATATCGGATCTTGCCGCATTTTCGATCTTCCCCCCGACAGCTTCCGCTATCGTCTGAATAGTTACATTACGCATGATCACAGTCCCTCATCCATGCCGCGTCAACGCTTACACAACCCCGTAAGAACAAACAGTTTCGGAGCATCACAAAGAGCATTGTCATCTTCTGTAAAATCAGTCCCCGAAAGATTTGCTCCGTAAATATAGTTAAGTCTGTTTTCAACAAAACCTTTGTATTCGACACTTACACTTACATAATTGGTCATCGTTACAAGAAATGCATCATCAAGCATCCTGACCGCATTCTTCTCGTCAGACTCTTTTGTTTTGTCATCGATCCTTGCATCATAAAACACCGTATCGATCGGCTCCTTTATGAGCTCGTTCGCTTTGGAGAACACGACGTTCATCATGTTCGTACATACATTGTAATTCGTCGGATACGGTGACATCAGATACGCGAACAGTCCGAAAAACCCCGGCTCCTCATATGAGAATCCTTCCGTTATCACATCCATCGCAATAGCATCAACAACCGAACGGTATGTCTTCTGTCCTGTGAGTCTGTACAGTTCAGCAGCCGCCCACAGTCTTGCCGCAACGGGATCTTCTTCGGAATCGTCCACACTCTCGGCATCCTTGAAGTAAAGTTCCGCCATCGTCGTTGCCTCTTCGGTATGCTCCCATCCAGCAAGGACGTAAGCGGCCTTCGCAAGGACAGCCGCGCAGTTATACTTATCAAGCGTACCTGCTACCATATCGTCCGGGATGTTCATGATATCCTCTCCGAGAGTCTTTGCAAGATCCTGTGTATCTTTTTTGGCAATTCGCTCGGGAAATACTTCAAGACACAAAAGAGCATCTGTCTCATGCATGATCCTGTCCTTAAGACTTCCGGTCCTGTATTTTTCGGAAACGTTCGCTATTTCTTCGCTAAGGAGTTTTCCGTATAACCCGTCTTCTGCCGGTATCTTTTCACCTGTTATCGCACATGCATCTTCGACCGGTATGACCGAGATGACCTGTTCGCCCGTCGACTCATCTATCTTGACAGCATAACTCTTTCCTTCGGTATCGTATCCTTTATGGCTGAGATTGACCCTGACAAGGTTGTCCTCTTCGATACCTTCAAAATCACCGAGACCTTCTTTGTTCTTTCCCTTAAGGTAATTAATCATCGCATCGGGATCATTGTATGACTCCGTTGTCGCGACACTTTGAAGATCCGCCGCAGCGCATCCGCAAAGGTTGGCAGTAAGTGCCGTAACGATCACGAACGCAGCTATCTTTCCGAGGTTCGCGCCCGCTGCCGCTGCACGCATACGAAGCTTTTTCTTGTATTTGTTCCTAAGATACCAAAGATCGAATATAAGAAGCAGGAACAGGTGCGTAATGATAAGTGAGATAAACTGGACTATCGTTCCCGAATATTTAACCGTAAGTTCTCCCTTGTGTCCCGCAAGACTTACTCGGCACATTCCGTTTTCACCGTCTCCGGTGACCTCAAGCTTAGTCTTCTCGCCGGCCTCATCTTTTATAACTGCACTGTATCCTTTGTAATATACGAAAGGCACGTCAACATATTCATGGGCACTATCGATATCAGAAATGATCTTTGCGCCATCCCTCGTAAATACAGCATCTGTCCCGTCATCAAATACCATCTTTTCGCTTTGCTCAACAAGTGCTCCCGATTCCGTTACAGTCTGCGGAAGCCACTCGCCCGCGATGACATTTGCGGTATAAGGTTTGTAGCTGTAATAATCGTCGCTGTAATCATAGTATCCCATCGAATTCTCGCTCTGGTGACCTATCGCAAAGAACATCATGACGGACGCAACAATAAAGAGTGCGCTATCGGATGCGATCTCTTTATTCGGCTCGGCGATCCTGTCGACAAACAGCCTTATTATCACCGCATCCGCCATTGCAAACAGCGCTGATGTCATAATGAACATCCTCCACGGGAACTGAAGGAATCCGAAAAATCTTGCCACACGTTCCCACGGCATTATGTTCGTGGCTCCGACCGCAAATATGATCCCAAAAACAAGCATGATGTCGACAAATGCAAGTATCGGATAATCTTTGCGCGACATGAACAGTCTCGGAAGCGCGAGCGCAAACAGTATGAATCCGACGCACGGGAATGTCGAAGATGCGATGTCCGCAAATCCAACCGATGCATCAAGAAGATCCGTCCAGTTATTCGAAACATAAAACTTCGCATCGGCGAACTGCTCAAGCATCGGCATCCACTGGTACGATGTTACAAGGACCGCAAGGCCTGCGACTATACACATTTTGATAAACAGTCTCGGCTCGCTTATGAACTTTTTAACATTGATCACAAATGCCACAAGGCCGAAGCCTACGGTAAGTATGCACGTTGCGGGATGCGCAAGTATAAGGCCCGCAAAGCCGAGTCCGAATACCCACGGCTTATCCATCTCCTCGTAGAGCACATTGAATATTCCGTATATCGCAAACGGCAGGAATATGAACGCCGTATTTTCACCGCATGCCGTCCGGACTACCATGTCATCCATATGGTAAGGGCAAAGCGTCATAAGGATCGCCGCCACCGTTCCCGCAAACTTCGACAGACTCATCTTCCATACGCAGTAAAACGTCGACAGGTAAGTCAGTATGAATATGATCGCGGTATATATGTGGAAGCTCTTTCCGATGCTGACATGAAATACACGAAGCAATGCCGGGATGTGCATGAATATATCCGAATAGAACATCGTGCTCGCATAGCCCGCTCCTCCGAAGAAGAGGCTGTTGACCTTCTGGAAGGGATGTCCTATGAGTATCGCTTCTTTGAGACTCTCTATACGGAGCAGATGGTATTCGATGTCATGCCCGTTTATGCAGTATCTCGACACAAGCGGACTTAGCGCCACTGCCATAGTCGCGATGAAGAAGTACAGCGTTATCCTATTTTCACGGTTTTTTAAATATCTCATTTTCTATTCAGCTATCATTTCCGAGAATGAAAGAGTTACATCTCTGTCATCATCCGATACGGATACCGTATAGCTCTTTGTTCTGTATCCGTTTTTGGAGAGCGTGATAACATGCGCCCCGGCTTCGGGTTTGATCGTCGATGTCGGAGCTATACCGACATATATTCCATCCATGAACACTTCCGCGCCTTCGGGAGCATCAACATACATTTTTCTCGTATTGCTTATAACCGTATCGGTCGTTCCGGTATCGGTCGTGCTTGTACCTGTTGTGCCGGCATCCGTTGAAGACGATGATGTTCTCCACTCTATCGCCGTCGTTCTTTCAGATGATGACGGCGACACCGTCGGTGCGGCATGTGAAAGTACCGGAAGTGCATCCGTTGTCGTTGAATTTGTCGTATAGTCAAGATACGGCGTCGTCAGTGATGTCGAAGATGTATATAAGGATGATGTCGATGACGATCTGTCCGAAGAGGACGAGGAAGACGACTCCTCTTCGAGAGCTATATCAACATTCGCATACTGGTCGGATATGCGGATGTTCGTATCGACACTCTTGTATCCCGCAAGTTCAACATGGATATGATGGATACCGAATTCGAGCGGTATCCTCTCATCAAAGTCGGTTATCTGTCCGTCTATGAAAAGCTGCGCGTAATCCGGAACGATATCAAACTCTACGTGTCCGATCGCAACTTCCTTGATATCAACTTTGGACAGGTCGATGACGGATTCCTTATCCCTCTCGATAGTAACGTCCTGTTCGGCCGCATAACCTCTGTTTGTGAGCCTGACATGATAATCACCCTCGGGTACCGGGATCAGCATTTCCTCCGTTACCTTTTTGATGATCTCCTGGCCTATCTCTATCCAGCCGCCTTCAAAATACGACTCGTTCTGAAGACGTACATAACCGTGTCCCCTGTCGACTATGACAGAGCATACCTTACGCCCGTAGCCTTTGACTATGAGCGTATCGACATTTGTGACATCCATAAAAGAAGCAAGCTCGTCCCTGTATGACACTATCGCCGTCTTCGGAAGCTTGTATGTGCTTCCCGCGATATCCATCCTGCCTTCTTCTTCGTTTATCTCAAACTTCGTAACGTCGGTAAACGTCCACGCCTCGTTTGAGATAGTAAGATCAACAAGTTCCCTGCTGTGTATGCTGTAAGTTACATCACGTATCTAGCCGAGCGGTATCTGTGCAAGCGTCATAAGGTTCCCGTGCTTACCGTGGATCGGCGTTCTGTCCGTATAATCAAGTTCAAACAACTTATCGCTGTCGACCGAGATGAACTTAAGCTTATGCTCAGTCTCATCCTTGCCAACAAGCATCGCGATGTTCTGATAAACAAGATCATCGCTGTCAACAAGGCTCTCGTTTTCCTGCGCCTCAACAGTCTCCTGTATCTCCTGCGCGCGCTTCTGTGCCTGCTGCTTTTCGTATTCTTTTGAAATATAGTATATCCCGAGCATCGTGATGATAACGATTATGATGACCGGAATGACCACTTTCTCAATACTTTTCATCTGATATACCGTTCAAGGTTAGCAAGAAGGGTGTCTCTGTCATTAAGCGTCGGCTCGTTAAGTACAAGATCGAGAAGCTTTCCAAGCGCTTCCCCAAGCGCAGGTCCCGCCGGGATCCCCGCCTCCATCAGGTCGTGTCCGTTTACCGCAAGGTCCTTTACCGACAGGCAATCCCCGTCTTCCATTATCTTACGGTACATCTTATCAAGCGTTTCAACCTGATAAATCTTATCTTCCCACTGGTAATCCGTATGCGCATACAAGTCCGCATACTTGAGCCTCATGAGATTTTCCATGTTCGATACTCCCGCCGCGGTAATGAACTTCCTGACGGAAGGATATGTAAGTCTCGGTCTCTCATCGTGATACCTTACAAGCTTTTTGACCTTGTCTAATGTATCGTTGTCGTACTTCAATCTTCGAAGGAACGCTTCGGCCATCGGAACACCTTCTATCGGATGACCCTTGAAATGATCGACCCCGTCCTCGCCGGTCGTCTTGCATTTGGGCTTTGCGATGTCATGAAGAAGCGTGGCTATCCGAAGCACCCTGTTATCTTCATCCGAAATATCGGGATAATTCCTGACAACATATTCGAGCGCGACGATCGTATGATCGCCGACATTCGTAAAATGATGCGGCGTGTTCTGCTCGCATTTCATCATCGTATCCCACTCGGGAAATACGACCGACGTCACACCGAGCTCGTAAGCATCCCGCAGCCTGTCGGGATT
>JAEEGL017000071.1_pt1 | contig 13421 bp, 8 predicted proteins | sample 9134231 | NCBI WGS metagenome assembly JAEEGL01 (sample SAMN16246548, study PRJNA631951) | gut metagenome | biome: gut microbiome; feature: rumen; material: fiber-attached | host: Bos | place: Iran: Karaj | collected 2018-10 | reverse complement strand
GTTGTAAAAGTGATTGATGAGATTGACAGCATTGTACTGGGATGGGCGATAGGAAAAAAGTATTGGGGATACGGGTATACTGCGGAAGCGGGTCTGAAACTTATTAATTTCTTTTTTGATCAGGTTAAAGCAAAGCGAATCTGTGCCATGCATGATGTAAACAACCCGAATTCCGGACGCGTCATGCAGAAAATCGGAATGAAATACGAAGGAATACTGCGCCAAAGCGGAAGGAACAATCAGGGAATTGTCGATATGGCCAATTATTCTATTTTAAAATCGGACCGGAAGGATTCTGCTGATAATATACAGATTCAATAAAAAGCAGATAGAAGTGTGATCGATATATATTTCATCAAGTCCGATTTAAATGGTTTGGAACTTAAACATAAGATATAATAACTTTAATTGAACTTAAACTTTATTTTTATGTAATAAAGTTTATCTGTTTTATTTCCGCTATTAATATATACGGAGGCTTATTATATGAATCTTAAAAAGACAGCAATTATTTTCGCGCTTTCTTTGATTGTTATTGCTGGATTGGCTGCACCAAAAAACATCAGGGCTCTGGATCAGGATCGCAAGACAGTTAAAGTGGGATGGTACGAATCTTCCTACAACTCAATTGACGAAAATGGCTTCCGTTCCGGTTATGCCTATGAATATCAGCTAAAACTTTCCGCCTATAACGGCTGGACCTTCGAATATGTAGAAGGCAGCTGGCCTGAATTACTGCATAAGCTTCAGACAGGCGAGATCGATCTTATGAGTGATATATCCTATACTCCCGAAAGAGCGGAAACGATGTTTTATTCTACGCTTCCGATGGGAACAGAAGAATACTATCTTTTTACCGCTCCTAACAACAGCGCCATTACTTCATTTGACAAATCAAGCCTGAAAGGCAAGAAGATCGGCGTAAATCAGGACAGTTATCAGCTGCAGCTGTTTAAGCAATGGCTGGAAAACTATGAAATTGAATGTGAAGTTATCGAAGTATCATGTACCGAAGATGAATCTTTGCAGATGCTGGAAAACAATGGTTTAGATGGCTATGTTACTGTAGATTCCTTCATGGATACAAGCAGAGCGGCACCGGTCTATAAGATCGGTTCTTCAGATTACTATTTTGCCGTAAATAAAAACCGGCCTGATCTCTACGAAGAGCTTGAATATGCCATGAGCAAGATTCAGGATGAGAACCGCTTTTATAATAATGAGATGTATGAAAAATACATCAGAAGAGCAGGAGCTAACGCTTTCCTGTCTCCGCAGGAAAAAGAATGGCTCAAATTTCATCGGACGATCAAAGTAGGTTATCAGAACAATTATCTGGCCTTTTGTGCAAAGAATAAGGAGACCGGTGAACTTGACGGTGTTTTGAAGGAATATCTGGAATATGCATCTGATGCCATTTATAATGTGCACATAAATTTCAAACCTGTCTGTTACGAAACCGCCGAAGAAGCACTGGATGCCTTGCAGAAAGATGAGGTAGACTGTGTATTTCCGGCTAACTTCAGCGGTTTTGAAGCAGAATCATATAATATCGTAATGACTCCGGCATTGATGAATACGGAAATGTACGCCGTGGTCAGGGTGAGCGATCCTAATATTTTTGATAAAAAGGATCAGGTAATAGTAGCCGTAAACGAAGGAAACCCCAACTATGAAGCATTTTTGGCAAAACATTTTCCGGAATGGAAAAAGGTATATTTCACCAATTCTGAAGAATGTCTTAAAGGTGTTGCCGAAGGAAAAGCTGACTGTCTGATCATCAGCAATTACCGTTACAACAATATAGCTAGAATGTGTAAGAAACACCATCTTACGACTTTTTCCATTGGCGTAGAACTCGACTACTGTCTTGCTGTGAAAAAAGGAAGGGTGGAACTTTATTCCGTCCTGGCCAAAGTCATAAGTATGGTGCCTGACGCTACGGTTCACGCATCTTTCTCGCATTATATAACCGAAGAGTCACAGCTTACGCTATCAGATTTCATAGTTGATAATCTTGGTGCTGTTATTGTGATAACTTCCATTATTATGCTGACAATCATTCTTTTGCTGATAAGAAGCATCTCATCCGAAAGAAAGGCTAATTCACTTATTTCCGCTACCGAGTTTGATGATCTAACAGGTTTATATAACCGCAAGTATTTCTTCCAGTATGCAAACCGCATGTATCGCGAACATCCGGAAAAGGCACTTGATGCAATAGTTCTCAATATCGAACATTTCCGATCAGTCAATGAACTGCACGGCCGCGATCTGGGTGACGAGATCCTGCGCGGTCTGGGAAGTGAAATTCTTAATATTGCAAATGAGAAAAAGGGCATCGCCGGCAGATTTGAAGCCGATCGTTTCGACATTTACTGTTCTCATCAGAAAGAATATGATTCCATTTTTGACAGGCTTCAATCCAAACTTAATAAAATGGCGCCTAATGCCAATATAAGGCTGCGCATGGGCATAATGCCTTGGCAGGCAAATATGGAACCGGTTGAACTTTTCGACCGTGCCAGAACAGCCTGCAATATGGCCAGAGGCCATTATAAGAAACATCTGATTATTTACGATGAGACCGTCAGCAAGCGTGATGTTTTTGAACAGCGACTGTTGAATGACCTTAAACAGGCTCTTGATAATGAGGAATTCGAGGTCTTTTATCAGCCGAAATTCGATATCCACAGTGAACCGTTCAAGCTTGTCAGTACTGAAGCACTTGTACGCTGGCATCATCCTGATCTGGGTCTAATCGAACCGGGTGACTTTATACCGCTTTTTGAGAATAACGGTCAGATCACGATCCTTGATAAATATGTATGGAAAAGAGCAGCTAAGATGATTTCCTTATGGAAGGAAAAATATGATATTGCCCTGTCCGTTTCCATAAATCTGTCCCGTGTCGATATTTTTGATAACACGCTGGAAGAAACACTGGAAGACATTTTATCTTCCAACAATCTTGATCATGATTCGCTCAAGCTTGAGATTACCGAATCGGCATACACCGAAAACGCCAACCAGGTCATTCAGGTCGTCGGAAGGCTGCGCAGTTTAGGCTTCAAGGTAGAAATGGATGACTTCGGTACCGGTTATTCTTCTCTGAATATGCTTTCATCCATGCCGATTGATGTATTAAAGATGGATAGGGAATTCATCAGAAATATTGACCACGATCAGAAGGGTCAGCAGCTTGTAGCTTTGATCATTGAGATTGCCAAAAATCTTAAGATTCCGGTAATTGCTGAAGGTGTCGAAAGAGAGACCCAGATTCAGATTCTGAGAAAAATGGGCTGTGATATCGTTCAGGGTTTCTATTTCTCCAGGCCTTTGCCTGCTGATGAATTTGAAAAAAGATTTCTTGTAACCATATAGAAGGATGTTTTCTGCAATGATGAGATCTGTTAATTTGAAATCTGGAAAACTGAATATCTTCTTTTTTCTGCTGCTGGTGGTTTTATCATCATTTTGTCCATTGAAATTGACTGCACAGGAAGAAGGAAAAATCATAAGGGTCGGCTGGCACGAAGAACCGTATTTTATTGAAGATGATCTTGGCCGCTGGTCGGGATATACATATGAGTATCAGCGCAAGATTGCCGCCTATACAGGCTGGGAATACGAATATGTCCGTGGCAGTTTTTCTGAACTTCTGCAGATGCTGAAGGACGGAGATATCGACATGATGGGCAATATCTCATTCAGTGAAGAGCGTGCCAAGGATCTTCTTTATGCCTCTTCGCCAATGGGCACAGAATCATATTATCTGCTTGTCTCTTTTGACAACAATACGATCAGACAGGAAGATTATTCATCACTCAACGGAAAAAGAGTCGGTGTTGCCAGAGGTTCGATTCAGTCGCAGCTGTTCAGACAATGGGTAGAAACTCATGATGTAAAGCCGATAATAATCGAACTTACTACGACCGAAGATGAATCTTTACTGATGCTTGGAAACAAACTGGACGCTTTTGTCACAGTCGATGTCTATGGCGATCTTGATGAGACAGCTGCCATATGGAAGATCGGTTCTTCCGACTATTTCTTTGCCCTGAATAAAGATCGCAGCGATCTGCTTGTGGACCTCAATAACGCAATGAACTCGATTCTTGAGGAAAATATTTACTTCAACGAACAGCTTCATCAGAAGTATCTGATGAATAAGAAGTCGATTTACTATCTCAATGACAGGGAACTTGCATGGCTTGACAAACATCCGACCATCAGAATCGGCTACCAGGATAATTATCTGGCCTTCTGCGCAAAAGATCCGGAGACAGGGGAATTGACCGGTGCTTTAAAGGAATATATCGAATTCATCTCGCAGGGTTTTGAAAACGGAAAACCGGTTTTTGAGCCGGTATGCTATCCTTCGGCAAAAGAAGCCATTGAAGCTTTGAAAAATAATGAGATAGACTGCATGTTCCCGGCAAATCTAAGTGAATATGAGGCGGAAATGCAGGGCATCGTATCAACTCCGTCGATTATGATATCGGAAATGGATGCCGTCGTAAGAGCTTCTGAACAGAAAGAATTTATCCGACAAAAGGATATTACAGTCGCCGTAAATGAAGGAAATACAAACTATGAGACATTTCTCAGAGACAACTTTCCGGGCTGGAAAGTAAAATATTTCAAAGATACGCCAGCCGGCCTCGAAGCAATTGCCAGAAATGAAGCGGATTGCCTCATCATCAGCAATTATCGTTTCAGCAATATAGCTAAACAGTGTGAAAAACTGCATCTGACCACGGTATATACCGGTGTTGATCTCAGCTATTCCATTGCGGTGAATCACGGAAATACAAGCCTTTATTCGATTCTGACCAAAGCCTCAGGCATGCTGCCTGACAGTATAATGCATTCTGCGCTTTCATATTATTCAACCGAAGATGCCAAAATGACTTTTTTGGATTTTATCAAAGATAATCTGGTTGAAGTGCTTCTTGCGATCATAATCATCATTTCACTTATAATGTTCCTGCTTATAAAGGATATCAAAGCGGAGAAAAAGATTATTGAAGATGAGGAACTCGTCAACTCTCTTAACAGGAAGGTATTTGTGGATGCACTGACTTCGGTAAGAAATAAAGGAGCCTATTCAAACTATATTCAGGATCTGCAGTCGAGGATCGATAAAGGTGAAGAATTCAACTTTGCGATCGGTGTTTTTGATTGTGATGATCTCAAGAGCATCAACGACAGATACGGACATGACAAAGGGGATATTTATCTCAAAACAGCCAGCCGCCTGATCTGCAGAATCTTTGAGCACTCTCCGGTTTTCAGGATCGGCGGTGATGAATTCGCCGTAATCATGGAAGGCAGTGATTTCAATAATAAAGATGAACTTGTCAGACGGTTTAATGAAGCAGAAGAGGAAATCAGCAGCAAGGCTGAAAACAGCTGGGAAGAAGTTCATGTTGCCTTCGGTATTGCCGTGCATGATCCAAAAAATGATGATACAGTAAATGATACAGCACGACGTGCTGATAAGATCATGTATCAGAATAAGAAACTTGGCAAGGAAAAAGGAAATTAGAATGAAAAAAGCACAGTATACAGCCAAAGAAATGAATGAACTCTTAAAGAATATGTCGGGTATGTATGATCTGGCGCGTATTGTCGATCCGATAGAATGCCGAATTATTAATATAAATGACGATGGCACGATCAATATGAACCAGAAATGTTACGGCATCTGGAATGCAGGAACCAAATGCAGTCACTGTTCAAGTGCTGTTGCCTGCAAGACCAGCTGTCATCAGGAAAAGGCCGAATACTTTGATGATAAGGTATTTCATATTCAATCAAATCCAGTAACGCTTACTCTACCTGATGGCGGAGCCTATGAAGCTGTGGTTGAACTGGTAAATATTGATGATGATGTTTCAGACAGTTCATCCATCAATGACCGTGAAGATGAAAACATAGATTATAAGGCTGCCAGATATCAGCTGGTTCACGATGAGATGACCAAACTGCTTAATCCGGGTCCGTTTTATGAACTGTCGCGTCAGATGATCGTTGATAACCCGGATTCTACCTGGATAATGATAAGCGGTGATATCATGAACTTCAGGTTGGTAAATACACTTTTCGGTGAACAGAAAGGCAATGAGCTTCTTGTGGCAACCGCTGAAAAGATTAATAAACTCTCTGCAAACGGAAAAGGACTCTGCGGCAGGCTGGGCGGTGATCATTTTGCCCTTCTTTTAAAGCAGAATGAATTCAACGAAGAATCGCTGCTTGATATTCAGAAAGAGCTCTCAGCTTCTTTTAACTGCGGTATCTATTCATACATAATTCATTTCGGGGCCTACAGAGTCTCAGATAAATCAATTCCGATATCCGTGATGTACGGCAGAGCAAATTCGGCTTTAAAAACCATTAAAGACAGTCTGACTGAAACTATTGCCTATTTTGACAGCGACATGCAGCATCGTTTCCTGTTTGAACAGGAAGTCATCAGCAGTTTTTCAAAAGCCATAGCAGAAGATCAGTTCAAAATGTACCTGCAGCCACTGGCTGATTATGACGGTCATATCTTTGGTGCGGAAGCGTTGGCCAGATGGCAGAAGCCTAACGGTGAGATGATCATGCCTGGTGATTTCATCGAAATACTTGAACAGGCCAATCTGATTCATGAACTTGATGCCTATATCTGGGAATGTGCAGTAAGACAGCTTGCCATGTGGAAAGGAGGCAGATATGAAGATCTTTTCATTTCCGTGAATATGTCTGCCAAGGACTTTTTCAGCATGGATGTATATGATGTTTTGACAAAACTTATCGATAAATATCAGATCGACGCTTCAAAGCTAAGGCTTGAGATAACCGAGACCTGCCTTCTTGAAGAACCAAGAGAAAGCAATAAAATCATCACCCGTTTAAAAGAAAAAGGTTTTCTGGTGGAGATCGATGATTTTGGCAAAGGCTTTTCATCGATTTCGATGCTGAAACAGATCCATGCGGACGTTCTTAAGGTTGACATGTCTCTTTTGCAGGAAATAAACAGCAAGAGCCGCAGCCGTATCATTTTAAAGTCCATAATCAATATGGCCTATGAACTGGGCATGGACGTCATTACCGAAGGTGTTGAAACCAGGGAAGAGCTAAACGAGCTCTCCGCAATGGGCTGCAATCATTTTCAGGGATTCTACATTTCAAAGCCTGTTCCGCTGTCGGAATTTGAAAACAGGTTTTAACTCTAAACGGTTCAATATCCTGATGAATAGTGTAAAATATCTCCCTTCATAATAATGGTGTATGATGGTACTTAAGAGATTAAAATGATTAGTTTTTTTGTACACTATACAGAAGCCAATGCCGTCTGTATCATAATATTTCTGATTCTGCTGATGCATGATCTTTTAAGCATTGACAGACAGGAAAAACAGATAAAGTATGATAACGCGCTGATTTCATTCATTTTTTATTTCGCTGTTGACTGTCTATGGGCCGCTCTTGTCTCCAATGTAATCAGGCCAACCCGTTTCCTTGTAGTAATCGATTCATTTTTTCTGTATCTGGGAATGGTCTTCATAACCTATTTCTGGCTGGAATATGCTTTAGCTGTCGAGCAGTACGAAAACCGCAATGATCTGCGCTTCAGGGTTTTGATGATGATTCCGTTTATTGTTTCGACCCTGATTCTGGTAATTACATATTTTGTTAATCCCGGTTATCTGATCAATGATGCTCTTGAAGTTCAGGATGGCTTCAACATCTTCCTTCTGGCGGCACCATATATCAATCTTGCGGCTGCGATCTATTATTCCGTGAGAAAATCGATGAGCGAAGAAAATCCGGCTGAGCAGCGCAAATATCTTTTTATCGGTCTTTTTCCTCTCATGGTTGTAGCAGGCGGTCTGATCGAGACGCTGCTTTTCCCTTACGAGCCGATCTTTGCCTACTGTTCAACGATCCTGATGCTGGTATTCTTTATCCAGATGATCCAAAGACAGATTTCGGTAGACCCGCTCACCGGACTTAACAATCGTGGACAGCTTTTACGCTATATCTCCCAGAAATCCAATCTGTACAAGGATAACAGACTTACATATGTTGTAATGATTGATATAAATGACTTTAAGTCCATAAATGATACTTATGGTCATGCACAGGGCGATAAGGCTCTTATAATTCTGGCGGATACGTTCAAAAAAGTCATCAACCGGCATAGCTTTCCGATTTTTATGGCCCGTTACGGTGGGGATGAATTCATTATGATCACTCATCCGTCAAATGAAAATGAACTTCTTCCGCTTGTTAATGATGTACGAAACGAACTAAAAAAGCATTGCCTTGAAAGCAATATCGGATTTGTATTTACGGTAGGAATCGGCTATGATCGGCTCAATGAAAAACCTGATACCTTCCAGAAGTGCCTGCAGCGGGCTGACAAGAAACTTTATATCAATAAAAAAGAGGTTAAACAGGAACAGCTTTCCTGACAGGAATATTTCGCTTAATCAAATACGGCAGGAAGACAGGCAGTTTTCCTGTTTTAAGCTAAGAAGATGGAAAAAGATACAGATAAAGAAATCAATATCAGAGTGCTTGAAGAAAATGAATATCAGGAAGCAATGGAACTTGCCTATAGAGTATTCAATGAGTTTGAAGCTGTTAATTATTCCAAAGAAGGGATTAGTGAATTTGCCGCTACAATAGCAGATAAGCAATTTCTCTCTTCTTTGAAAATCTATGGGGCATTTAAAAAGAAAGAACTTTTGGGACTTATTGCCACAAGAGACAACGGAAGCCATATCGCACTGTTTTTTGTCGAAGGAAATTATCACAGGCAGGTAATTGGCAGGAACTTATTTGAATACATGCTTGATAAGACGAATGCAGAAAAGATCACTGTGAATTCTTCTGTTTTTGCCAGAGAAATTTATCGCAGATTCGGATTCAGGCAGTTTGAAGATGAAAAGGAAGTCAATGGTTTAAGATTTATCCCTATGGTTTTTTACAGAAAAGAATTAAAAAATAAGGTGCAAAATGAACTATTACGAAGAGATACTGAATGAAATTGAAGAAAACATCGATAATGGTCAGTTTTTAGAGGCGGAAAGACTGATAAGAAATGAGCTCAGTGTTTCTTATATACCCAGAGATGTGGAAAGGAAGCTGAATGAATATCTGAGTCGGATCAGAAGAGATTCTTTTGAAAAAAGAAGCCTGAGTGATGAACAGATCGAAGACTATCTGCAGAAGGATGAGATTCATCAGCTGATGGCTGTGGATGAGCTAAATAAGAAAAATCTTCGCAATTATATCGATACAGTTCAGTCCTATCTTTCCGGCGACGGATATCTCAATGGGAAAGTGCTGTTGATCGATTCACTCATCAGACAGGAAATAAACTGCGATTTCATATATAACGGTGAGACTTTCAATCCCAGCAAGATCATTGTTCCGGAAAAAAGTGAAGGCTTTTTAAGCGCATTAGAGCTCATCAGGGAAAGATTTATGAAAGACCCGTCAATGATGGCTATGGCTGAACAACTCCTCTATAAAGAAGCTTTAATGGCTTTACCGGAAACTTTAAATAAAGAAGAGGGCATCGCAATAGCAGATAAGATCATTGTTTATATACTTAATGCTTTTGAAAGTGCTAATTGAGTGCTTTAATAAGGTTGTTTTTATAGAAAATAATAATCTTTAATGTTAAAATTATCTAGTCTGTAATAAGGAGAAGAAAGAATATGTCTGAGTATAAAAAAATAGAAAATGCCAAAGCTGAACTGACAGTTACCCTTGACGGTGAAAACTGGAAGAATGCTATAGACTCTGCATTCAGAAAGCTGGCTAAGAAAGTGGAAGTAAAAGGTTTCAGAAAAGGCCAGGCTCCAAAGCATCTGGTTGAAAAATATATCAGTCACAATGAAACATTGCTTGATGCAGCTGAATCATTGGCCCAGAAGGCTCTTGAAGACAGCATTGCCGAACATGACGTTACGCTTATTGACCGTCCTGAACTGAAGGTCGATGAGCTAAGTGACGACAAGTGTGTACTCACGTTTGTCTGCCCGGTTCTTCCGGATGTCAAGCTTGGTGATTACAAGAAGATCAAGTACGAAGAAGAAAAAGTCGAAGTCAACGATAATGATGTCAACGATCAGATCGTTACACTGCTTAATCAGAAGGCTGATCTCGAACTTAAGGAAGACGGCGAGGTCGAGGATGGCGATACAGTCGTAATCGACTTTGAAGGATTCAAAAACGGCGAACCGTTTGAAGGCGGAAAGGCTGATAACTATGATCTGGTCATCGGTTCAAATTCATTTATACCTGGCTTTGAATCTCAGCTGATCGGTATGAAATCCGAAGAAAGTAAAGAAATCGATGTTAAATTCCCTGATGATTACCATGCAGAGGAAATGAAGGGTCAGCCAGCTACTTTTAAAGTAACCGTTCATGAAATAAAGAAGAAAGTTCTTCCGGAACTCAACGATGAGTTTGTTGAAGAACTAAAATATGAAAACGTCAAAACTGTCGAAGATCTGAAGAACTATACAAAAGAGAATCTTCTTAAGAGGAAACAGGATGAAGCCAAGAGAAAGGCTGAAGATGATCTGGTAGATAAACTCGCAGAGATCACTGAAGTTGAAATACCTGATGCACTGCTGAAGAGTGAAACAGACAATATCGTTGCCAATTATGAACAGAACATGATGCAGCAGGGATTCTCACTGGCTGATTTCCTTAAGATGACCGGACAGAAGATGGAAGATTTCAGAGATTCACTTAAGGAAAATGCGATCAAACGAATCAAAGTAAATCTTGCATTGGATGAGATCTCCAGGAAGGAAAAGGTTGAAGTCAGCGAAGATGACATCAACGAAGAATACAAAAAGATGTCTGAAATGTACAGCATGGATGTTGAAGACGTCAAGAAGTATGTTCCTGCTGACAATATCAGATCTGATCTTAAGTCAAAAAAGACTTTGGACTTACTTAAGAAATAACAAAAAGACGCATTGCGTCTTTTATTGAAAATAAAGGAGGTAGCTAATGAGTAAATATTCATATCCTTTGCTTTGCACAAGGGGCGCCGTAGTATTCCCGATGCAGGATCTGGCTGTCGAAGTTGGACGTCAGGTTTCCATCGATGCCGTAAACTATGCAAACGCCTACAATACAAACATCGTTCTGGTCTCCCAGAAAGACCTGACTGTCGATGTTCCGGGACCTGATGATGTCTACAATATCGGCACTGTATGCCGCATCAAGACTTCAAGAGAAAGAGATGATCATCTGAAGGTCATTTTCTCCGGGCTTACCCGCTGCCGCATAACCAAGCACTTCATAAAAGAAGGGGTCAATTTTGTGGAAATTGATGAAATCTTTGATGTCATTGAAGATGAAGAAGTGATTGAATCGACAACCAAGAAAGCTTTAGCTGAATTCAATCTGATTGCGCAGAAATACGGACGTCCGGGTTTCCCGATCAGACAGCTTTCCAATTTTGACGGTGCTCTGGCTTCCGTGCTTGTCGATACTTTTGCCCAGATCTATATTCAGAATATTGAAGATAAACAGCTTTTCCTTGAAGAGGAAAATGTCAATCAGCGTCTGGAAATGATGCTTTCACATATTGAAAAAGAAAGAAATATGGACAAGATCGAGCAGGAGATCAATGAAAAGGTCAAAGAAAGCATTGAAGACGGTCAAAGAGACTATTATTTAAGAGAGAAGCTTAAAGCCATCAAGGACGAACTTGGCGGTCCTGAAGGCGGTTCCGATATCGACGATCTTAAAGAAAAACTGGAAAAGGAACCTTATCCGGAAAACGTTAAAGCCAAAGCCAGAGAAGAATTCAGACATTACGAAATGCTTCCGCCGACAACCGGAGAAACCGGTGTCATCAGAACTTATCTTGAATGGCTGCTTAATGTACCTTGGTATCAGAAATCCCAGGATAACGAGAACCTTGATGATGCATCAAGGATTCTTGATGAAGATCATTACGGTTTAACTAAAGTAAAGGAAAGAATCCTGGAATACCTGGCTGTCAAGCAGATGACCAACTCACTGAAATCACCGATCATCTGTCTGGTTGGTCCTCCTGGAGTCGGCAAGACATCTTTAGCCAAATCCGTAGCCCGTGCTCTTGATCGCCGTTTCGTTAAGATTTCCTTGGGCGGTGTCAGAGATGAAGCTGAAATAAGAGGACACAGAAGAACATATCTTGGCGCTTTGCCTGGACGTATTATTCAGGGCATGAAAAGAGCCGGCACATTGAATCCGGTATTTTTGATCGATGAGATCGACAAGATGGCTTCTGATTACCAAGGCGATCCATCAAGCGCAATGCTGGAAGTTCTTGATCCGGAACAGAACATGGCTTTTTCTGATCATTATCTTGAAGAACCTTATGATCTTTCTGATGTTTTGTTCATCTGTACGGCGAACTATCGGGACAATATTCCGCCGGCTCTTCTTGACAGACTTGAAATAATCGAATTATCCAGCTATACGGAATATGAAAAGGTGAAAATTGCTGAAAATCATCTGATCTCTAAACAGATGGAGATCAACGGTCTTAATGATAAACAGCTGCATCTTGAAGAAGACATGATCCTTTATATTATCAGGCACTACACCAGAGAAGCCGGCGTCAGACAGCTTGAAAGGATCATCGGAACCTTGTGCCGTAAGACAGTTCTGGCAATTCTTAAAGAGAACAAGAAGTCAGTAAGGATCAGCAAGAAGCTGATCAACGAATGGCTCGGCCATGAGATCTATGACTATGGAACAAAGGAAAAGAAGAATCAGGTTGGTGTTGTAACCGGACTGGCATATACTTCATTTGGCGGTGATATTCTGCCGGTTGAAGTAAACTATTTTGAAGGAAAAGGCAATCTCATAGTAACGGGTAAACTGGGTGAAGTCATGGTTGAATCCACCAAAATCGCTCTGGACTTTATTAAGGCCAATGCTAAAAAATACAATATTCCGATTGAATTTTTTGAAAAGCACGATATTCATATCCATGTTCCTGAAGGAGCAGTGCCAAAAGACGGTCCGTCAGCCGGTGTTACGATCACTACGGCAATTGTTTCCGCTTTGACAGGCCGTGCCGTCAAAAAGGATCTTGCCATGACGGGTGAAGTCACTTTGAGAGGAAACGTTCTTCCGATCGGCGGGCTCAAGGAAAAATCACTGGCAGCACATCGCAGCGGCATCAAGACGATAATTATCCCTAAAGGAAACATCAAGGATCTTGATGATATCCCGGATACTGTCAAAAACGAGGTGACATACATACCGGTCGAAAAAGTCGACCAGGTCATCAACGAGGCACTGTTAAGTGATTAGATTCATTTCTTCAGCAGCTGCTAAGAAGGATTTTCCCGATACCGAAAAAGAAGTTGTCTTTGTCGGCCGCAGCAACGTCGGAAAGT
>JAEEGL016862804.1_pt1 | contig 13421 bp, 12 predicted proteins | sample 9134231 | NCBI WGS metagenome assembly JAEEGL01 (sample SAMN16246548, study PRJNA631951) | gut metagenome | biome: gut microbiome; feature: rumen; material: fiber-attached | host: Bos | place: Iran: Karaj | collected 2018-10 | reverse complement strand
ACTTCCAAAGGATGACGAGCAATATCAACATCTTCTCCTAAATCATTAGTCATATCAGGAATAACAAAATTAGTGTTCTTTAGACTAGGGCCAAAGAATTCAACTTTATCCCCAACCTTGAAATAATTGCGCTGTTCAATAGTCGCAATCTTGGTATTTTCATCGTAATCTAAGACGATACCTAAGAAATCTTTTGTTGGATTTTCATTACGAATATTATATAACTGTTCGTTTTTAGAAACTGGTCCTTTTAAGAAACCAACGGAAGTTAATCTATTTTCAGCTTTTAGTATTTCATTATTGTAATATTCAAAATTGACTTTTGATTTATCTCCATGATACTTATAATATTCATCAATCAAATTACGATAAGTACGAACTATTTGGGCTATATAGAATAAAGATTTCATTCTTCCTTCAATCTTTAAACTAGAAACGTCAATATCGATTAAATCAAATATTTGTTTATAAGCATTTAAGTCTTTTGAACCCATATTGAAATAGCGATTATTTAGTTTCTTCTTATCTTTAACTGAATAAATATCATAATTCCAACGACAAGAATGAGCACAACCTCCGCGGTTGGCATCACGGTTAGTCATGTAATTACTAAGCATACAGCGTCCAGAATAAGAAACGCACATGCCACCATGAATAAACGCTTCTAGTTCAATATTCGCATTTTTCTTCACATTTTCAATTTCTTTTAAGTCAAGTTCTCGAGCTAAAACAACTCTTTTAAAACCAAACTTCTCATAAAAATCGACACTTTCATGATTAGAAACACTTGCTTGTGTTGATAAATGTAATTCAAGTTTAGGGGCAACGTCTTTGGCAATACTTGCGATATATAAACTTGAAACAATAATACCAGTAACACCGACACTCTCTAAATATATTAAATATTCTTTTAATTCATTTAAATCACTAGAGTGAGGAACGATATTCATAGTAATATAAAGCTTTTTATCTAAAGAATGGGCAAATTCTGCCGCTTCTTTGATATCTTCATTAGAGAAATTACTTGCTCGGGCACGAAGACTGAATTTCTTTCCTCCCGCATAAACAGCATCAGCACCATATTTATAGGCGATTTTTAATTTCTCTAAGTTTCCAGCTGGAGCTAAAAGTTCCACTTTCTTAATGTTTTTCTTTGTCGTTGCTCTAGCCATCTTCTTCCTCCTTTAAGAGAACTGATTCTTGATCTAAAAATCCTCTTGTCAGTTTAAGATGACTATTCTCTAAAATCGAATTAATTTTAGTGTAATAATAATCTTCTTTATAATTATCAATAGTACCTTTATATATTTCACTAATGTATTTATTATAAACAGTAGCGACTTTATCAATGATGTTAGTTAGAAACATCGAATTAAGACGAATGATCTTAACATTATCAAATAATTCGTTAATTTCTTTAAATAAAACATAAATACCATCATTATATACAAAAGTACCATAATTATTTTTTTGTCTTTTAACTTCAAATATTTTGTAACTTTCAGTTCTTGTTTCTTCTTTTAAAGTATATAAAGTATTGGTTTTAACTTTACCACGAGGAACCACTAAACTAAGGAGTGGACGACGGGAATACATCATTTCCAGATATCCAAAAGCATCAAGACAAATCTTCTTTTCCCCAATTTGAAAATCTTTGATTTCATCAAAGCTCAAAGCTTGAGAGATGAAAGCATCAGTAGGAAAAGCACTTAATTCTTCTTTCGAACAAATCAGCGTCTTAGAATCATATATTAATTTATCATATTTATTTTCGGGGATGATATTTAAAACTGATAAATCGCTATAGATAAGATAATCAACGGAATCAATTAGCATAAGTAATACTTCTTTAAAATCATCAATTTCATTTTCTGGAATGATTCTATTCACATTTACAATGATCTTTTTCTTCGCATCTTTAATTTTCTTAATCAAGGCTTGAAGCTTATAAACCGAATAAGTTTCATCATTAAATGTCGAAAACAAGCGAGAATTGATGATTAAGCCATCACACTTAATCTTAAGTGATTCTTCCGAAATATAATCAGTAACAAGTAATGGATAATTTAGATGCATTTTACTCATCGTGATCTCCTCATCGTTAAGGCGATTCCATCCCCAATATTGATAAAGGTTGTCTTATAGTCTTCTAGACTCTTAAGCCATAAATTATATTCATGAATCTTTCGAACCATTGCTTTAAGATCTTTTGATACACCATCAAGAGTATTACCTTCCGCATATTTTTCGACTAATCCATGGAATAAGATATTATCGGTAATAATAATGCCATCATCTTTTAGTAAATCTTTGTATTTCAAAAAGAATTTCTGGTTTTGAGCTTTAGCCGCATCAATAAAGATAATATCATAATCTTTATCAAGTTCATTATTATCAATTAATAAAGCATCCGCAAAATGGAGCTTGATACGCTTCTCAAGTTTCATTTTCCGAACATTTTCAACTGCTTTTTGATACATATCTTGATTTCTTTCAATGGAATCGATAATAGCTTCGCTATTTCTTGCCATCATGATCGCACTAAAACCAACAGCCGTCCCAATCTCTAAAATCTTTTTAGGATTCTTAATGTTAACGACTGATAATAAATAGTCTAGTCCATCATCTAAAATGATAGGGACTTCACTATCTCTTGATTCATCATGGATCGCAAGAATCATCGAATCTAATTCATCAGTAATATTTAATTTATTTAAATAATTAAGCTTTTTTATTTCTTTCATATGAACAATTATAGCACAAATACAAAAAAAATTAAACAAATAAAAAGAATAAAATAAAAAGCCTGCTGGAAGAAAATATTCTTCCAAACAGACAGTATTCTAATTAAAACATCGCAATTTTTGCAAGTTTCTTATCTTTATCCCGTAAATATACGTAAGCTTCTTTATATTTTGAAAAACTTTCCAGTAGTTTAATATAAACACTTCGGTAACAATCATCATAAAGAAAATGATATTCCGTATTTTTAGGGGTAATGATATCTTCTTTTAAATAGAAAAGTAAATCATGATCATCAATCTTTGCCGCAATCATCAAAACAAAACAAACAAATTTCTGATCAACGGTATCCATGAGATCAAAATCATATTCACTCGACATTTCGATTAACTCCTGGTAACCTCGCTCTTCTTCTAGCAAATACACAAGATAACCAAATAAACTATAAATCTTACCATATTTAAAATAATCACGATGTTTCATTAAATCATCATAAAGATATTTGATATCGACAAGTTTAGTCTTGATTATTGTTTTATAATAATAAAAGATAATTTTCTCTTCTTCAGTTAAGGCATGAATCTCATATTCATTTAAAGTATTTAATACTTGATTAGGATATTCATATACTTTCATATATAAGCTAATTAAATCAAGTTCAATTCGCCTTTTCCTCGGAAAGATTGAGATATTTTTATTATCAAATTCTTTCAACGATTCCGTTAAGAGAACTAAATTACTTAGATTTAGTCCAGTTTTAATTCTTAATTCAATAATCAATAAATTTAAATAAGTATCACTAATATCAATTAGTTCTAATAATTTCAAATAGTCATAACAACTATTATAATCAGATATCAAATGATGATATTCTGCTAGTAAAAACAAATAAATCGTACTTTCGTTATGATTTAAAGTTTCTTTGATTGGTTCAATGGCTGTAATCTCATCTAACGCATTATTAAATTCTCTTTTAAATAAATAATAAAAAACTTTAATTAAACTAGAATCAATATTTAATTCATTATTTTTTGCTATTTCAAATAAACTTGATAAGTTTTTCTCATCTTCATTCATGTAGAAATAAATAGTTTTGTGTAAATCTAGTTTCTCATTATCAATTTTAAATGAGTTATAATCAACTCCTAGTCTATCAAAAAGGAGTGCCATTGTCTGATGGTTCGTTTCAATTAGTCCATTTTCTAGTTTTGATAAATAACTAATACTACAAATGTCTTTCGATAAGTCCGAAATCGTTAAATGTTTCTCAATTCGAAGTTTTCTAATTAATGATGTAATAAAACTTGAATCTTCCGCATTCTTCTTTTCATTAATCTTTCTTACATAAGTGTAAGGATTGGAAATAATACTTTTGTTTCTTTTTAAAAAACTACTCGGCCTATAGTAATACCCTTTAGGAATCATGTAATCTCCTATTTTCAAAATATTTTTTTTAGAGATAACAGATCACTTCATTAATAAATTATATTTCTTAAGTTCCTTTTTAGCTTCTTTGTAACTTGGATAATATTTACTAACTTCTAAATAGAATTCCCTTTGATGATTTGGATACTTGAAATGACAAAACTCATGAACAATTACATAATCAATTAAATGAGTTGGAAGATGAATTAATCTTTTCGATAAACATATTAAATTACGACTGATATTACAATATCCATAACGCGATTTCATGTCCTTATAAATAATAGAATTTGAATAACCAAATATATTTTTATAGTATTCATATCTTCTAATAACATAATCTAAATAATAATCGCGAAGTTTCTTTTGTTCTGTTAAGACATTAAATTTCTTTGGTTTCTTAAAAGAATCATTACCAATTTGGTAATAATCATCATTCATCTTAATATCGATTATTTCACCAAGCAAATAAAATATTTTGAAATTATTATAATCATCAATTCTTAGATTAGAAGAAGATTTACTAGCTATCGTAATCTTTTTGATAATCCAGTCTTGATGTCGGTAAATAAATTCATTGGCTTTATCGATACTTAAATGATAACCAGAAACAATAATAACATTATTATCAATCCGTAAACGAATAGTTTTCATCTTTTTATCGAACAATTTAACTAAATAATTATTGTCATTTAGAGAAATTGAATATGTTTGTATCTTCATGATAGTCCTTTCGTATTAAATAAATGCAATATTTGAATACGTTTAACTATAATTAATTAGTTTTTATATAACTTATTATCATTAAAACTATAATGAGAATTCTTTCCAATTATGAGATGATCTATTATCATAATGTCCATATTTTCACAATATTTAATTAAATTTCTTGTGAATATTTTATCCGCTTCACTCGGTGTAGGATTACCAGATGGGTGATTATGGACTACTAGTAAATAATAACTAGAAAGTTTAAAAGCCCATTTAACCACATCTTTGAAATCACAACTCGTGGAACTTATACCTCCAGTTGATATCTTCTTCATTTCGACAAGATATCCCCGGCCATCGAGATAATAAACTCTTAATTCTTCATGTTTTAAATTTTCTAAGTCATAACGAACAAAACTATAGGCTCGTATTCTATCCTTTAAACAAGCTCTTTCTTGATTAAAGCTAAAAACTCTTTTCCCAAATTCAATAGCCGCAATGATTTCAATCGCTTTAGCATCTTTAATACCTTCTATTTGTTTTAATTCTGTAATCGTAATGTCATTAAAAGCACCTAGATTATTAAATTTACTAATGATATATTTAGCAAGATCTAAAGCTGACATCTTCTTGTTTCCCGTTCTTAAGATAATCGCTAATAACTCATAATCCGCAAGACTACTTGCCCCATATTTTGCTAGTCTTTCACGGGGGCGATCTTCAGTTGGTAAATCATTAATAGTATATAGCATAAAAAGCCTAATTCCTTTCTATATATTTTTAGAGTAATAACATCTGGTACAAACCAAATTATAAAACCCTACATATATATATTTTCAAAAATTAAGCCTTTTTTTGCATATTATTTAAAATTTTTTAAAATATTTTATTTTTTATGTATTTTGCGAGGGCTTTTGATAAAGAAACTCCCGTAGTTTTTTCAAAAGTTTTGAAATGAACATTGGAATTTACTTCACAAAGGATTGGTTCCCCGCTTTCTCCAAACATGATATCCACACCAGCGAAGTCAAGACCAATAGTCTTAACAACCGAAAGAGCCATTTCATAAAATGATTCATCAACATCGATTTTTTCCATCTTTCCGCCTTGTAAGACGTTACTACGGAAATCACCATCGAGGTTTGTTCTTTCAACAGCCCCAAGCACTTCATCCCCAACCACTTCAATTCTGACATCATGGCCAGCACTAGATTTAATGAATTCTTGGTAAATAATTGTTTTCGGAGATAACTTCAAACTAAGTTCAATAACTTCTTCTTTAGAGCGAGCAAGATAAACTTGTTCCCCAAATGAACCATTAGCTTCTTTTATAACTAATGGTAAATTAAGTTCTTCAATTATATGATCAATAAATAAGAGATTATAATTACTATAAGGATTATTATTAAATGTAAAAGGAGATATAATAGTTTTTGGCATCTTTATGCCTTTATTTTCTAGATATAAAGCAGTCTTCGCTTTATCATCACAGATTTCGATTGATTTAGCATTATTAAATACTAAATAACCTAAATTTTCTAAATGATAAGCAAGATTAATATCTTTATCCCAGAAAAGAATAAAGTCATAATCTAGTTCTTTTTTGGAATCAATGATAATTAATGCTTCATCATTAGTCATTCTATCAAGAATAATATCTTCTTCTTTAAATGATTTTTCTAAATCTTCATATAAAGCATTAAATCGATCAATCTTATTTATTATAAATCCATTTATTATAAGTAATCCTTTTTTCATATTATAATCCTTTAATTAATTTTTCAACATCTAGTAATTGTTGCTTATAGTTTTCAAGCTTTTCACGTTCCGCATTTACTTTTTCGGCTGGAGCTTTCGATACGAAATTAGGATTATTTAACATTTGTTCACATCGAGCGATTTCTTTAAATAATCTATCTTTTGTTTCAAATAGTTTCTTCTTTTCTTCTTCCATATCTACAAGCTTAGAAAGTGGTAAAATAACGATACAATCGTTAAGAACAACTGTTATTGCCTTGTCTTTATTGATTTCTTTTGTATCAATTACTAAATTATCATAATTAGTAAACTTCTCTAAGTATTCTTTATTATCAAGTAATAATTTCTTAACTTCATCGCTCTTAGTTTCTAATAATAGGTCGATTTTTTTGCTCATAGGAACGTTTTTACTTGCTCTTGCGTTTCTGATAGCACTAATACAATCAAATAGTACATCAAGTTTATCAACGTCTTTAAAATCGTACTTCTTATTAACTTCTGGCCATGAACTAATCATAATTGATTCTTCATTATACATTTGATAGATTTCTTCAGTAAAGAATGGCATAAATGGATGTAACATCTTAAGAACAGCACTTAATACATAACGAAGTACGGCACAAGTGTTAATCTTAGAATTTTGATCGTTACGACCAAACTTAACTTTAGTCATTTCTAGATACCATGAGGCAAAATCAGTCCATGTGAATTTATAAATAGCCTTGGCAGCTTCACCAAAATCAAACTTTTCAAAGTTATAATCAGCGATTTCAATTGTTTGATTTAAGCGATATAATATCCATTTATCAATATCTTCTAAATTATTATCATCTATCTTTTCATTATTATAATTATTTGCTTCAAAATTAAGACCAATGAAACGAGAAATATTCCAAATCTTATTTACATAGTTCCAGGCTGCTTCAATCTTTTCTTCCGAATAACGTAAATCTTGACCTGGTGTACCTGATGTTGTTAAGAAATATCTAATTGTATCAACACCATATTTATCGAATGCTTCATAAATATCAATACCATTACCTAATGATTTTGATACTTTACGACCTAACTCATCACGAATTAAACCATGAATTAAACAATATTTGAATGGTCTTTGGTCTAAAACATATTCAGATTGGAACATCATTCTCGCAACCCAGAATGGAATAATATCATATCCAGTAACTAAAGTATCCGTTGGGAAGTAACGAGCAAGATCACTAGTTTCTTCTGGCCAACCAAGTGTTGAGAATGGCCATAAGCCACTACTAAACCAAGTATCTAGAGCATCTTCATCTTGTACCCAACCATCACCAGCTGGAGGATTTACACCAACATAGATTTCATTCCCTTTATACCACGCAGGAATTTGGTGACCCCACCATAACTGACGAGAAATACACCAATCTTGGATATTATACATCCATTGAAGTAATGTATTTTCAAAACGAGCAGGAACAAAAGTTACTTTGTTTTCAGTCTTTTGGAATTCAATTAATTTATCGGCAAGAGGTTTCATCTTTACAAACCATTGCTTAGAAAGTCTTGGTTCAACAATAACACCAGTTCTTTCACTATGACCAACTGAGTGAGTGAACTTTTCAACCTTGACTAAGAATCCAGCTTTTTTAAGATCTTCTGTTACAGCATCACGACATTCAAAACGTTCCATACCACAGTATTTACCAGCCATTTCATTCATATGACCATCTTCAGTCATACAAAGTGGATGTGGTAAATTATGACGAATACCAACTTCAAAGTCGTTAGGATCGTGTGCTGGTGTAACTTTTACAACCCCGGTTCCAAATTCTTTATCAACGTAACTATCGCTAATAACTGGAATCTTGATATCAGTTCCTGGAATATATACTTCTTTTCCGATATATTTTTGATATCTTTCATCATCAGGATGAACCATCAAAGCTTGATCCGCAAACATTGTTTCTGGTCTTGTTGTAGCGATAACTAAACTTCCTGATCCATCTGTGAATGGATAACTGAAATAATAGAAAAATGCTTCTACATCTTTATATTCTACTTCAATATTTGAGAGTGCAGTTTTTGATTGAATATCCCAGTTGATAATCTTTTCACCACGGTAGATTAGTCCTTCATTATACATTCTAACGAACACTTCGTTAACGGCTTTATTAAGTCCTGCATCCAGAGTGAAACGCTCACGGCTATAATCAACCGAAAGACCAACTTTCTTCCATTGGTCATGAATGATTCCACCATATTTTTCTTTCCATGCCCAACAACGTTTTAAGAATTCGGCACGACCTAAATCATAACGACTAATTCCATCTTTACGTAAAGCCGCTTCTACTTTTGCTTGTGTCGCAATAGAGGCATGATCCATTCCAGGTAGATATAAAGCATCATAACCTTGCATTCTCTTTCTTCTTATAATTATATCTTGTAAAGTAGTATCAAGAACATGACCAATGTGTAAAACACCAGTGATGTTTGGTGGTGGAATAACGATAGTATAAGGCTTTTTCGAAATATCTCCCGCCTTAAAATAACCTTCTTTCACCCACTTATCGTATTTTCCTTCTTCTACTTTCTTAAAATCGTATTTAGTACTAAGATCTTTCAATTTGTTCATCCTATTCCTCCATAAAAAAAGTCCTTAAATAATATAAATATTATCTAAGGACGAAATAATCCGTGGTACCACCTTAGTTCAAATAATCATTATCAATAACATGATATTATTATTTGCACTCAATTTGCGTTAACGCCGCCTAATACGGAATCATCTAATCAATGTTTCTCAATGATTCATTTCCAAAGCTACCTTCATATTATCACTTTTTAGCTTTTCACCAACCAGCTAATCTCTAAAACAAATAATAATATTACTCTTCTTTTTCTTCAACTTTTTTATAAACTATTGGTATTATACTCTTAATACCTTCCTTTGTCAATAAATATAATCAATCTTTAACTAGATAGTTAAATCACTAATTTCTATATTAATTATTTTTTCTAAATCCGATAAAGCACATTCAATTTGTGTTCCGACTCTTCCACCCGAAAAACAGATAGTATCGTAAAGAGTTGCTGTTTCATCAATAAAAGTCTTAAACTGTTTTTTCATTCCAATTGGCGAACATCCGCCATGAATATAACCTGTTAAAGGTAATAATTCTTTTTGTTTAATCATTTCAATTGATTTAACATGGGCAGCTTTAGAAGCTTTCTTTAAATCAAGTTCAGTCGAAACTGGAACCATAAAAACAAAATGTTCGGAAGTATTACTAACAGTTACTAATGTTTTAAACACTTGATCTTTGTTTTTATCTAAAAGAATGGCGACTTTTTCGCCATTCGTTTCATTATTATCATAATTATAATATTTATAAATGATATGTTCTTTATCAAGAATTCTCATTACATTGGTTTTATCCATATTAATATATATAATTCCTTCTGATATAATCATTAACTTCTGGGAGTAATAATGATGGATCTTTAGTGTAATGATATTTAGATGATGAGATTTCCGGTTCTTCAATATCATCAACGAAAATAAAGTTATCACGATATTTTGCAAGTTCTTTATGTTCAGCGAAAATATCCTCATAATTTATTTCATATCTTTTTATGACAATAAACTTATGATAGCGACAAACATCAGGATAATCACTCCAATGAGGAATACCCATGAAATTATCAGCACCCATCAAAAGATAATAACTACCAAAGAAATCTAAAGTCTTTTCCATTCCTTCATAATATATTTGACTAGTTTCAAAATTAGAAACGGATGCATGAGGAAGTCTCTTGCATAATAATTCCAACATTTGAATGCGGTCTTTCGCACTAGCAAGATTAGAATGGTCATAAGAATCTCCACATGGAACAAAGATAAAATCTTTAACATCAAATTTATCAATAATCTTTTTCGCAATGCGGTAATGAGCTATAGTAGGGGGATTAAAAGTTCCAGAAAATATTACATTAATTCCTTTTAAATCTTTCATTAGTATTTCTCCTTATCCACTATTATTTTATCATATTTTGTGATAAAATGTAAACAATAGAATAAATATCGAGGAAATAAAATGAAGATTTTAACTTTTAATATTCAAAGTTGCAAAGATTATATCACTAAAGAATATAATTATCATAAAGCAGGGGACTTAATTAAGGAAATAAATCCTGATATAGTATCACTTAATGAAGTTACAAATGGATACTATCCAGAATATGGGGCTAGATACTTTGAACAAGCAAAGATATTAAGTGATTATTGTGGATATCCTTATTATCACTTTGGTGAAGCAATCAAGATTCATGATATTTCACCATATGGTAATGCGATTATGTCAAAATATGTTATTAAGAATATAAAAGACATCAAAATTGAAGATCCAGTACGAGATGAAGATTGTTACTACGAGAGTAGAGCGATAATTAGATGTGAAATAGAGGGTATCGTATTTATTACCACTCATATGGGACTAGCCAATGGAGAAAGAATAAATGCAGTTAAGAAAATCATTGAAATCACTAAGGAAGAAACCAAACCAATTATTTTACTTGGAGATTTCAATATGCTGCCAGATTCTGATATCATAAAACCATTATATGATTATTATAATGATACAACTAACCTAATTATAGGTGATATCAATACTTTCCCATCAATCAATCCGGAAACTAAAATAGATTATATTATGATTAGAAAAGATGCTAATATAAAAATAAAGAATGTAGAAATAATAAAGAAAGTGGCTTCTGACCACTTCCCATTATTGCTTGAAATAGAGGAATAGATTAGTCTATTCCTCTTTTTATAAATTCATTAACTTCTTCTTTATTTTTTAAAGAGATGATTGTTCCTTTGAATCTGTTTAGAATAGCTAAAATGACTGGACGATCACGAGTTGAAAACTCTCTTATCCAAGCAATTAGTTCCTCGCCATCGATTTCATTTTGAACCCATGGAATGTCATCACGATGGGCATTATTTCTTTCCTTAATTCCTCTTATACAATCATCAAGACTGAAATCTAAAAAGATAATTGTGTCCGCAAAATTAGCTCGGTATTCTAAAGTATTAAGATAATTACCATCTAATATAAATTCATCCTTATTCAAAATATCTTGATATTTATCAATTAAATCATCACGATTGATATGCGTTTTATCAATATTCCAATATAAATTATCAATATGAAAACAAGGAATATTAGTTTTTTGGCTTAATGATTTTGCAAGATAACTTTTTCCACTACCAGGACATCCAATAACTAATATTTTCTTATTCATTTGTCTTTTCCTCTTTTAATTTATTAATATGATTAACTCGTTGTAAAAGAGTTGGATGTGAATAAGATAAAGTCACAATTAATGGATGAGGATTAAGGTCTCCAAGATTTTCTTTGAATAATTTTTTAAGCCCAGAAACAAGATAATCTCCATATCCTTCAGTGAAGGCTTGTTTATCAGCAGCATATTCATGTTTTCGTGATAAGAATGATCTGAATAATCCTAAAAATGTTGAAACAAATGGGATAGCAACATTAACTAAAATCAAAGCTAAGAATCCATAACTAATTCCCTTAAAGCCATATTCTAAATAAAGATCAGGGACTTTAGTGAGAAGCCAAGCGAGAAGGACATAAAGAATAATGGAAATGAAGGAAGTAATTGTTCCTTTTAAAGTATCTTTATGAACACCATGACCCATTTCGTGGGCAAATATAGCGACGATCTCTTCTGTTGTCATTTGATTTAATAAATTATCGTATAGAACGATTGTTTTCGATTTACCAAAGCCAGTAAAATAGGCATTTGATTTCGTAGTTCGACGCGATGCATCCATAACTTTAATATCACGAACTTGATAATGATATTTTTCAAGCATATTAGTAAGCGTTGTGCGGAGTTCTCCTTCTTCTAGGGAAACAAATTTATTATTGATTCGAGAAATGAAAGGATAAATGAAAGAAATGAACATCACAAATACGAACAAAATAGCACTAAATAAAACTAAGATATAATCACCAATTGATTCATATATCGCAATGAACATCATCGATAAACCAGTAAATAAAACAAGAGATAAAACTAAATTCTTCATTTGGTCAACGATGAATGTTTTCATCTTTGTTTTATTGAAACCATACTTTTCTTCAATTTTCATATGTCTTATATAATTGAATATTACTTCATAAATAAAAGTAATACCTAAATATATTATTATAATTATAAATGTTTCTAAATATTGATTATTTATGTTTTTTACAATTAATGAAAAAATATTAAAAATAATTAAGATCATAAATACAATATAATCACAAATTGATGCAATCATATTTATTTTTACCTTTTCGGCTTTATAACTTTTCCATTTTAAATATGTTGTTTCATCATAAACATCTTTTAATTCTTCCGGAATACCACGGTTACGAGTAACATATTCTAAAATATCTAAGAATAAGTTAAACAAAAACAAAACAGTAAATAATATAATAATGATAATTTTATACATAGTTAACCTCATTTTTTAGAATATTATATCATAAAGATAAAAAAAAATAAAACCCTGATATAAGGTTTCTTATACCAGGGTATTATTATTAATGTTTATGAGAACCTTGAACTAAAGAATTAAGAGTAATAGTCTTAGTTTCTTCACCTTTAGTAATTGTTACTGTGTAGCTTACATTTGTAGCTTTGTAAGGACCAACACCAATTACACGTCCTGAATCATCGATGATGTCAGGGTTATTTGATTTGAATGTAATTGTGTAATCACTATAGTT
>JAEEGL016412891.1_pt1 | contig 13421 bp, 11 predicted proteins | sample 9134231 | NCBI WGS metagenome assembly JAEEGL01 (sample SAMN16246548, study PRJNA631951) | gut metagenome | biome: gut microbiome; feature: rumen; material: fiber-attached | host: Bos | place: Iran: Karaj | collected 2018-10 | reverse complement strand
CGAGACAGAACAACGCAGCCGTATCGCCACGCTCTTCGAGGTGAACACCATTCGTAACCAACAGACCAACGCTTTGAAGCTCATCGCGCAAAAGCAGAAGTATAACGGCGGTTGGCCTTGGATGGACGGCATGCCTGAGAGTCCTTCCATCACCACCTATATCCTCAGCGGTATGGGTAAGCTGCAAAAGATGGGCGCTTGGGAGTCGCTGAGCAAGGCCGACCAAAACACCGCCCAGAGCATCTGCGACAAGGCCGTGCGTTACCTTGAATACGACGTGGCTGAGACCTATCGTTACATGAAGAAATACAGCAAAGGCAAGGACTGGCCCATCGGCTCCGGCACTTTGAACGAGCTCTACGCCTTGAGTTTCTTCAAGGAGCAGAACTCCGACAAGGACTTCGCCAAGGCCAAGGAATACTACCTCAAGAGCCTCGACAAGGAATGGACCTCGTTCAACTTCAACCAGCGCTCGAAGGGTGCCTTGGTGCTCTATCGCAACGGCAACGAGAAGACCGCCAAGCTGATGATCCAGAGCTTCAAGGAATGCGCCCAGAAGAACGAGCAGATTGGCATGTACTGGCCGAAGAAATACTTCAGCTTCGAGTCGCACATCGCCACCCATGCCAACATCATGGCCGCCTTCGCCGAGATCGACCAGAATCAGGAGATGATCGACGAGCTTCGCGTGTGGCTGCTCACCCAGAAGCAGACCAACAAATGGGAGAACTCAGCCTCCACCGCCGATGCCATCTATGCTTTGTTGATGCGCGGCAGCGACTGGTTCGAGGAAGGCAAGGATGTCACCCTGCGCTTTGGCAAGACGCCCATCAGCACCGAAGGTGGTGTGGCCGGCACGGGATTCATCCAACGCCGTTGGAACGCCAACGAGGTGACGCAAGACATGCGCCAACTCACCGTCAACAACCCGACCCCGCACTTGGTCTGGGGCGGCCTGTTCCGTCAGTATTTCGTGCCGATTGACGAGGTGAAGAGCGACGAGTCGGGCTTCACCATCAAACGCGAGCTGTTTGTGGAGACGGTCACTGATAAGGGTAAAGTTTTGGTTCCCGCTGAAAAGCGGACGCTCAAAGTTGGCGACAAACTGACCGTGAAGATCACCTTCACCAGCCAGCAGGACATGAGCTTCGTCTTCGTCAAGGACCTCCGCGCCGCCGGTTTCGAGCCGATTGAACAAATCTCGCGCTACGAGTACAACGACCGAATGAGTTACTACCAAAGCAACACCGACACCGATATGCAATTCTTCATCGAGCATCTGCCCAAGGGCACGCACCAGTTGGAATACAGTATGTTCGTGACCAAGGAAGGCCACCTCAACAATGGCTACGCCTTGATCCAATGCCAATATGCGCCGGAGTTCAGCGCGTATTCGGATGGGATGCGGGTGAAGGTTGGAAATTGATTTCAAAAATGCCACTTATGGGGCTTTATACGGTAAAAATATGCCTATAAAGCCCCATAACTCATTTTTTTTTTGAGTTATGGGGGGCTATACGGTAATTTTCCCTATTTTTGCATCGAAAACAAGAAAAATGATGCGCTATGTTGATTGGAAGAAAAAAGGAGCAAGCCATTTTGCGTAACCTGTTGGAAAAAGAGGAAGCCCAATTCTGCGCCGTCTACGGACGGCGGCGTGTGGGCAAGACCTACCTCATCCGCGAGACCTTCAACTATCAGTTTGCCTTTCAGCACACTGGATTTGCCAAGGCACCATTGTCGAAGCAGTTGGCGGGCTTCCGCGACTCTTTGCAACGCGCCAGCGGCAAGCGTTTCCGCATCCCGCGCTCGTGGATGGAGGCTTTCGGAATGTTGGAGGAAGTGCTTTCGGAGCGGACGGAGCAGAAAAAAGTGGTGTTTTTGGACGAGTTGTCGTGGATGGACACGCCCAAATCGAATTTCGTCAGTGCGTTGGAGCATTTCTGGAACAGTTGGGCCACCGCCCGCCGCGAAAAAGACATCGTGCTCATCGTTTGCGGCAGCAGCAGTTCTTGGATCACGAAGAAAATTTTCCGCAACCGTGGCGGACTGCACAACCGCCTCACCGAGCGCATCCACCTCGCCCCTTTCAATCTTGCTGAATGTGAGCATTATGCCGAAGTCGCTGGCCTGAATATGTCGCGAAAGGAAATCACGGAGGCTTATATGATTTTAGGCGGCGTGCCGTATTATTGGAGTCTGCTCAACCGCGAATACAGCCTCGCGCAAAACATCGACAGGCTGTGTTTCGGCACCGACGGCAAACTGAAAGGCGAGTTCAACGACCTGTACGCCTCGCTTTTCGAGAACACGGAGCCGTATCTGTCCATCGTGGAGGCCTTGGGCGAGAAAAAAGTCGGGATGACGCGCACCGAAATGGAGGAAATCATCGGGAAAACGAGCAGCGGCACCCTCACCAAACGCCTCGACGACTTGGAATTGAGCGGTTTCATACGCCGATATACTTGCCTCGGCAAGAAGGAACGAAGCACGCTGTATCAACTCATCGACCCGTTCACCTTGTTCTATTTCAGTTTTATGAAAAACAACAAAGGAGCAGACGAGCATTATTGGAGCACCAAGTTGGAGTCGCCCGTCCACAACACTTGGGCGGGATTGGCTTTCGAGAGGGTTTGCCTCTGGCACGTGCCGCAAATCAAGCAGGCATTGGGCATTGCGGGCGTGTCGAGTCAGGTGTATTCGTGGACGTATCAGCCTAAGAAAGAGCAAGAAGAAGGCGAAGAAAAGGAGGAAGGGGCACAAATCGACCTGCTCATCGACCGCAACGACAAGGTCATCAACCTTTGCGAAATGAAATACGCCGATTCTGATTTCCTGATGACGGCCAAGGAAGAGGAACGGATTCGCCATCGCAGGAGCAAATTTGTTGAAATCACCAAGACACGGAAAGCCGTGCATATCACCTTGGTGACCACTTACGGACTGAAGCGCACCGCCCACGCGGGAATTGTCCAACAGGTGGTGACAATGGAAGACCTGTTCAAGGAATAAAAACGAAATAGAAAATCGAGTTATGGGGCTTTATACGGTAAAAAATACGCTATAATCCGCCGTAACTCGGTTTTTTTATAGGGTTATGGGGCATTATACGGTAATTTCTCAGTTTTTCACCATTTTCAGGGTTTGTTTCCAGCCATCACTGTGGCTCATCCGAAGCAGATAAAAACCATTCGGAAGGTCATGAAGGTCGAGTTCAAACTGCTGCGAACCGCTGTTGTAATGGTTCGTGGCTCTCGAAACCCTTTGGCCTTGAAGCGAATACACTTCAAAACTGACTTCCCCGTCTGATGGATTGAAGAAACTGACTTGGGTCATATCAGTGGCGGGATTGGGAGCCACAAAGGCTTGCAATGCCGCTTCTTCAGCTTCATCCACACCGAGTTTGGCATCCACTGCAATTTTCATCGTCACGGGAAGGTGGTCGGAGGCATCGAATAGGGCTTCCGCGACGGCAGCAGGCACGGATGAATTGTAGCCTTGGTCGACGCTCATATTGAAATGATGGCCATCGTTGCCCACGGCCTTATAGGAATTGTTCACATAGCGCAAGTGGTTGTAACTGAACTTGATTTCATCCGCCATCAGAATGAAATCGAAGCGGTCGTCCAAACCTCCCGGGGAGAAACATTCATCGGAATAACTGCGCGTGGACTGCGTATGAAACGGGGCAAACTGACTGTTGTTGTTCCACTCGCCCACGCCTGCCATGCCAACCGGGTCGACGAAACAAATGTTAGGGTTGCTGTAGGTTTGGGTGAGCAGTCGATAGCCACTCTCGCTCGCGCCGTACATATTGAAATCACCCATAATCAGCACATTGTCAGCTGGATAGTGTTGGTTGACATAATCCATCGCTATTTGAATCTGGGCTCGGCGCGAGGCCTCATAGCCTTGTCCCGCCTTGGGATGGGCCACAATGCACACCAATTTGATAGTGTCGCCAGCAGCCAAACTCGGGGTTTTCAAATACAGTTCGTAAACATCCGTATCGCGCGGATTGGTGCGCAAGGCCACATGTTTTTTCAGGCCCATTTTTCGTGAGTCATAAAAAATGTGATTGATGATATTGCTGTGTGCATAGTTGATGATATTGTCTGATTGCCAATAGTTTGCGCCATTGATGTTGAGGTTGTGGCTGATGAATGCATTTTGGAGTGCCTGAGTAGCACCAAACTCACAAACGGTGAAAATGTCAGGCTTCACATAATTGACGATGGTGCGGATACATTCGTCCTTGCGTTGGGTGTTGTTGTTGGTTTCAAAACATTCGGCGAAACCGCTGTTGTAGTTGCCGTAATATAGCAAATTATACTGCATCACAGTAAGCGTGTCTTGCGCCATCGCCGGCCACGCCATTTGGAGCGCCAATATTATAATAAGGTGAATTTTGCGTTTCATTTTTTTGAAAATTAGACAGCAAAATTAGAAATTTTGGCGCGATATTTGAATAAATCCTATTTTTGCAACCAATTTCGTATGGAAAAAAAGACTCATTTCGGATTTTGGGCTTTGATGGCCGTGGTTTTGGTAGCGGTGACTTCCTGCCGCAAGCCTGAGAAATATGCCAACTCGCCCATCGTAGGTCATTGGGGATGCGAGCAATACATCAGTTGCCGCACTGACAGCACAGGCGTTGAACAATGGGATACTTTGCATTATGAGGTGGCAACGGGTCGTGGCTACGAGGTTTATTTCAATGCCGACGGCTCAGGGCGTTTGCTGCTGAACGACAGTCCAGCCTTAATCAAGAAGTTCAATTGCAATTACGACTATAACTCAGCAAACCAGATACTTACGATTTACAATACCTCATGGATCATTTCCACATTCTCAGACGCGACGAGTGCGGATATGGTCATTGAGGAGATAACGGGCACCAACATTGTGGCTTCGTGGATCAACCATTTCTCGGAGCCAACGCCTTTCTTTGAACGTTTTTTCTTGAACCGAATCAATTAATTAACAACAAATTACAATAAAAATGAAAAAACTGACCTTATTTGCGACCTTGGCCATCGCGGCCTTGATGTTCACCTCGTGCAACAAAACCAATTACAAGACTTTTGTTGGCACTTGGGGTGTGGAAAAAATTGAGTATTACAACATTGACTACGCGGGCAACCCAATTGCGGGTTCCATGGAAACCTACATCTATGACCCCAACGATACTGGCAACGGTATCCATTTGGTTTTCAGAGAGGACAAAACCGGTGAGATGCGCGACAGCGCCATCGACAGCGTATGGCTGTATAACGAGGAAACCCAAGAGTACGATACGTGCATCTATCGTCCTGACACTGTGTTGGTTTACACCTTCACCTACACTTACGACGCAAGCGAATCGTCGCTGATCATGAAGACAAGATACACCTATCCATACGAGTATATGCGCACTTTCATGATGAAGGTTTCCGACATTACCGACAATTCTTTCATCTATGAAAACGAGTACGATGTCAACTATGTGGAGCGGGCCTATCTGAAGCGCGTCAACAACGCGACCTCGAAAGCGACAAGGCAAACGCCGAAACATCCGAACAAACGCGGAGCGTTCTTAGGTGGCAAATGATAAAAAAATCGGGCTGAAATTCAGCCCGATTTTTTTTATTCCACATAGAGCAGCAAACCTTTCAAGTATGCCCCTTCGGGGTGGAAAATGTTGATGGGATGGTCGGCAGGCTGCGAAAGTTGGTCGATGATGCGCACATTGCGCTTAGCCTCAATCGCGGCGGCAGTGACAATGCCTTGGAAAGTGGCCTTGTCGACAGCCTGCGAGCAACTGAAAGTGAACAACAACCCGCCTTTGGCAATGCGCTTGATGGCTTCCGCATTGATGAACTTGTAGCCACCCAAGCCGCGATGTCGGTCTTGGTGCCGCTTGGCAAACGCTGGCGGGTCGAGGATGATGAGGTCGAAAGCACCTTCGCGCATGTCGGTCACATAATCTTTCATGTCGGCGACATAGCAAGGATTTTCCTCAATGGAATAGTCATTCAACTTCAAATTGGCCTCTGCTGCGGCGATGGCCTTCTTCGACGAATCCACGGTAATGGCCCGACGCGCACCACCTTTCAAAGCCGTAACTGAAAAACCGCCCGTATAGCCGAAAGCGTTGAGTACGGTCTTGCCCTTAGCAAAATGGCGCACAAGTTCGCGGTTTTCGCGCTGGTCGAGGAAAAAACCCGTTTTTTGGCCTTCTTCCCAGTTGGGCAAAAAACGGCTGTCGTTCTCCAAAATCACCTCATCAAGTTGGCCTCCAAGCAGATAGCCATCCTCAATGATGGCATCTTCCTTGCCCATGCGCTGCATGGCTTCAGCACTTTTGTTGTAGATGGCCTGCAGTCCAAGGTCGGGCATGAGTTTCAAGGCGCGGACAATCTCTTTCAAATGAAGCGCCATGCCTTCGGTTTGGGCCTGCACCACGGCAGTATGGCCGTAGATGTCGACAATCAGGCCTGCCAAGCCGTCGCCCTCGGAATGGACGAGGCGGAAGCAGTTGGTGTGCGGATTGTTGGTCAAGCCCATGATTTTGCGGACTTCGTAGGCATGGTTGAGCTTATCGAGGAAAAACCACTCATCGATTCTGCAATTCTCGAAACTGAGCATTTTCACGGCAATGCTCTCCGACTCGCAAAAGCCGGTGCCGAGGATTTCGCCATTATAATCGGTCACAGTGACCGTGTCACCAGCCTGCAAGCCTTTGGCGGCATCGTGAATGGCACCCGAAAACACCCAAGGGTGGAAACGGCGTAGAGCATCGTCTTTGCCGGGATTCAGTCGGATAACGGGATAAAAGGGGGATTGTGGCATATTATTCGAATTTTTGAAAAAACTAAAAAACCATACCTCACTTGACAACTTTTGACACCAAAACCTTGTCCTTCGTCTTGATTACCAAGAGATAAGTCCCTTGCGAAAGCAAGTCAAACATCTCCCCTATCCCAATACGGTTGAAACCTTTCTGGGTCATCCATAAATCCTTGTTAAACAATATCTTGCCTTCCATTGAGATAATTTTTGCAGTTGCCCTGCAAGGGGTCTCAATGTTGATTTCTACATAACTTGAAGCTGTGATGGGATTGCCGACAACACGAATAAACTGGTCGTTTTGTGTCATTTCCTCAGTGCCTGTAGCAGTGTATTCGTAAGCCCCAATGTCGATACGTTCACCGCAAACGCGCCAATTGCCATCAAGGTCGTAACCCATGTCGGGTGCCATAGTATAGCCTGCGTTGATGCAAGGACTGTTGGCAGTCAGATGGAAATCCTCGTTTCCGGGGTCGACGAAAAGCGGGTCTTCATCAAGGCAACCTTCATAAACAGTGACGACCTCGTTGTTGGAGATGTTTTCCAATCCGTACTGTATCAGGCAACCATAGAACTGCGGCCCGGATTCATCGTATGTCCATGACCAAATCTGCACAGGTTCGTCCAATGGTATTTCGTTGGTGTTGCCATACACGATGCAATTCCACAAGATAGGTTCGCTGTATTGATAGAAAAAGATGCCCCCGCAGTTGACGCCAATGGAATGGTTGTTGACCACGGTGAGGTTGCTGATCCAAGGCGACGCTTCGCAAACGGCAAAGCCACCGCCAAAGTGCCCCGATGTGTTGTCGGCAAAGAGCGAGTTGGTGATGATGTCCCTTCCGAGGTGGTTGCTGCGCATGACGTAAAGGCCGCCTCCATTGATGCCATAGTTGTGCTCGAACTTGCAGCGGTCGATTTTGGTGGCGCAACTGTCGAGGCTCAAGGCACCGCCGATGGCACTTTCACCGACATTGTAGCGGAAATCCGTGCCGCTAATGTCAACATCGCATTTCAGGAAGCGAAGGCCACCACCGTACATGCCATAAACCGTATCCAATTTGGTGTAAGTCAAGTTGTTGAGGACATCGCAATCGTGCATTACCACCTTCGAGTTTTCGGCATTCAAGGCACCGCCGTGTTCGCGTGAGAAGTTGCAAAACAGGGTGCTGTTGCCGATTTCCACCTCGTCGCAATTGAAAATGCGCAATGCGCCGCCGTCTTGGTCTTGGTCGAGGGCGGCTTTGCCGTATTGGAAGCGACAATAGTCGAACTCGGAGCGGCCTGCCTTGCTCAGACGGATGCCGTTCCAGCCGCCGCGACCCGCGTTGAAGATGTGGAAGCCGGTCGTGTCGGTCACGGTGAAAGTGATGGAGTCGGTTTCCGTGCCGATGGCTTTCAGCGAAGCGTCGTTTTCGACAACTATCTGGAAAAAGCCTTTGAAAACCACCGTCGTCCCCGGAAGGATGCGCAGCGAGTCCTGTACTTTAACATCGCCTTTGACAATTACCGTTTCGGCATCCCAAACACCTGATTGTGTGCCTGATACCTCAATGGTCTGTGCTTTTGCGAAAAGGCCGCAAAGCACGAAGAGAAGTAAAAATCTTGTTTTCATGAAGCGTTGACTTTGAAGTTTTGTTGCGCAAAGATAGGAGTTATTTTTGTTTGTTGAAGGATTTCGCCGATTTTGATTATTTTTGCACCCGTTTTTTATTGCGATTTTTATGAAACTACCGATTATTGGAAGACGAAACATGCCCATTCCCGTTGTGGGTGCCTTGGTGAAGGCCGCAGCGGAAATCAAGAATATACCTGTCGAAATCCGTCAGAACCACACCGACCCGATTCGTGCGCAGCGGCGCGAGTTGCGCAAGTTGTTGGTGAAGGCACAGTTCACGGAGTTCGGAAAATTCTATCATTTTGACGAGATTTTGCTGTCGGCCAACATCTTGGAGGAATACCGCAGGCGCGTCCCCGTGTTCGACTACAACAAGATGCACGACGAGTGGTGGTACCTCAACCTGCAAGGCAAGCGCAACATCGCATGGCCGGGCAAAATCAAGTATTTCGCGCTCAGTTCGGGCACATCCGAGGCGGCCTCGAAATACATCCCCATCACCAAGGGTCTGAACAACAAAATCACCCGCGCAGGCATCCGCCAGTTGGTTTCGGCCACGCGCTACGATTTCCCCGTGGGATTTTACAATCGTGGCATCCTAATGATTGGCGGCAGCACCGACCTGCAATATAATAAGGAGTTCGGCTACTATGCCGGCGACCTTTCGGGCATCTCGGCGGGCAAAATTCCGTCGTGGTTCGAGGCGTTCTACAAGCCCGGACAGAAGATTTCGAAGGTGAAGGACTGGGGCGAAAAGATGGACTTGATGGTGAAGGCTGCCCCCAAGTGGGACATCGGCGTCATTGTGGGCGTGCCGGCTTGGGTGCAAATCCTTTTGGAGCGCATCATCAAGGAATACCATCTGAAAACCATCCACGACATTTGGCCGAATTTGATGGTATATGTGCATAGCGGCGTGGCTTTTGCCCCCTACGAAAAAAGTTTTGAGCGCATCTTCGGCAAGGAGGTGCTGTTTGTGGAAAGTTATTTAGCCTCAGAGGGTTACATCGCCTATCAGGTCGACTTGAAGAAGCGCGTCATGCAACTTTTGGTTGACAACGGCATCTATTTCGAGTTTGTGCCATTCAACGAGGAGAATTTCGATGAAGACGGCACCATTGTCGAGAATCCCAAGACTTTGCTGCTATCGGAAGTGCAGCCGGGAGTGGATTACGCCTTGCTGCTCTCCACATGCGCCGGCACATGGCGCTACCTCATCGGCGACACCATCAAGTTCCTGAATACCAAGGACTGCGAAATCGTCATCACGGGACGCACGAAGCAGTTTTTGAGCATCACGGGCGAGCATCTTTCGCAAGACAACATGACCCGCGCCGTGGATATGATGGCGGAGGAACTCGGCGTTGAAATCACCGAATTTACCGTGGCAGGCATCCGCCACGACACGATGTATGCCCACCATTGGTATCTCGGTTGCGACGAACCCATCGACAAGGAGTTGGCTATCAAGAAGATAGACGAAAACCTCTGCAAGTTGAACGACGATTACGCCGTGGAACGCACCCAAGCCATCAAGGAGTTGTTTGTCGATGTGCTGCCCACCAAGCATTTCTATGAGTTCATGGAGCAGAAAATCGGCAAATGGGGCGGTGCCACCAAGTTTCCGCGCGTGCTGAAAGGCAAGCGTTTGGAGATGTGGGAAGAATATGTGAAAGGACTTAAAGCATAAGCAGTTATGGAAAACTCTCCCGTAATTTTCGATAGGATTCCCGAGTTTAGCCGTATCGGGTCGTTCAGTTTCTTGTTTTGGGCCATCGTGATAGGCGTGTTCCTTTCCGTGGTCGTCAACATGGGTCCGGCGTTTATCACATTGGTACAGACGAGTTTGCACCGTGGTTTCCGCTCGGCGGCTTGGTTTGCCACCGGCGTGATTCTCAATGACGCCATGGTCGTCACCATCTGCATCCTCGCATCGGTGCAAATCGTGATGCGGTCCTCGTTTGAGGCGGCTTTGGCGTGCATCGGCGCGGGCATCATACTTCTATTGTTTGGCATTTTCACCTACCGAAAAAAGGTACAAGACCAGAAGAAGCGTGATGAATTCATAGAAGAACGCACCAACGAGGTAATCAAGAAGCAAGACCAAAAGCCAGCGTGGTTTGTTTTCCTCGCCAAAGGCTTCGTGCTCAACATCTTGAATCCTTTTGTCTGGTTTTTCTGGTTCTCAGCCGTGGCGATGGTGGCGGGCAACATGGGCGGCAACAAACTCAGCACTTTCGTGTTTTTTGCCATCATTCTCGGCACCACGCTCTTTTTGGAACTGCTGAAGGCATGGGGCGCGGCCAAGTTGAAGAAATTCCTCGATGCCGAGCGCACCACCATAATGAACAGAATTGCGGGTGTTCTGCTGATGCTCTGCGGGGCTTACTTCATCATTTTCAGGGGAATAGTCCATTTGTTTTGAAATCTTGGAATCTGAATCATAAATACATAACGCTATGGAAATAAAAACTTCAAACTCGGGCTGGTGGTCGTTCATGGTGAGCGGCTTGGTGGCCATCATTTACGGCCTGTTGGCCTTGTTGCTGCCGAAAGACATCATCAAAACCGTGATGATTGTTTCTGGTATCGTGCTGATTGTCATTGGTTTGGTTTGCCTCATCTTCAGTTTGAGGCGCAAGAAGATGGAACTGCCTTGGGGCATGTTGCTGTTCGAGTCCATTGCTTTGGTGGCTTTGGGCATCGTGGCCGTCGTTTGGTCGAAGGAAACGGTGAAACTGCTCATTTTCGTCATAGGGCTGTGGTCGGTCATCATCGGGGCCTTGATGTTAGGCTCCATCTTGGGTATGCCACGCCTTGGCAATCGCGGTTTCTACATCGTCAGTGCCATATTGAGCATTCTTTTCGGGGTGCTTCTCATGGTCAATCCTTTCGAGTCGGTCGAGGTGTTTGTGGCGCTTACGGGCGTTCTCGCCCTCGCCTTCGGCATCATTATGATGATGTTCGGCTTCACACTGCACCGAGCGGAAAAGGACTTCAAGGTTGAATTGATGAATTGAACGCCGTCCAAGGCGAAACATCGGGCAACGGTGCCGTCACCTCAATTTGCGTTTTCAAAACGGGATGCTCAAAGGCAATGCGCCAAGCGTGCAGGCTGATGGAAGCGTCGGGGTTGCTGCGCGGATAGCCATATTTCAGGTCGCCACGAATGGGGCAACCGATGTGTGCCAACTGGCAACGGATTTGGTGATGCCGCCCTGTAAACAACTCGATTTCAAGCAGATAAAAAGTTTCCGATTTTCCAATAACGCGATAACTCAGCCGCGCCAACTTGGCTTCTTTCGTCCCTTCAGGAACAATGAACGACTTGTTCATCTTCTCGTTTTTCACGATAAAGTCCTCTAACATTTCGGCTTGCTTGGGCGGATGGTTTTTCACGAGGGCGAGGTAAGTTTTACGGAAGTCGCGGTCTTTCACCTTGACGGTCATCCGCGAGAGGGCTTTGCTCGTCTTGGCGAACACTACTGCGCCGCTCACGGGTCTGTCGATGCGGTGGACGAGGCCGGCGAAGACGTTGCCGGGCTTGTCGTACTTTTCCTTGATGTATTCCTTCACGTCGTCGAGCAGGCACTTGTCGCCCGTCTTGTCGCCTTGCACGATTTCGGAGGGCAACTTGTTGACGATGATGAGGTGGTTGTCTTCGTAGAGGATGCGGTTGTTGATGGTGTTCATAGGCGTTTGCACAGGGACTTACGTCGCCTGCTTATTGGTCTGTCGTCCCTACGGGACTATGTTTGTTGTTAATCAAATAGATAGCGTTCGTCAAATTCTATGTTGTTGGCTTTCAGAAAACGTTTGTATTCTATAGGAACAGATTCCATTTTGTGGTGCTCTGCTTGGGTTTCTATATAAAGAATGGTCTTTTTCAGCAGTGATGGACTGACGCAGAACGCGCCATAGCCTTCCTGCCAAACAAATCCTTCATAGTATCTGTCAATGGTCTTTATCCACTTGCTGCTGTTTGCCTTGATTTTTTGCACAAACTCTGACATACTCATCGTTTTGGGCATAGTGGCCAAGATATGTATGTGGTTTTCGATGCCGCCGACGGTAACGGGATAGCCTCCAAGATTATTGATAATGCCACCTATGTATTGGAAGACCTGTATTAGGTTTTCAGGGCGGATGGTCACGCTTGTACTTTTCACGTGGAAGACGATGTGGATGTTTAGTTTTGTGTATGTGTTTGCCATATATGTTCTTTTATGTGTATGTGCAGGGACTTACGTCGCCTGCTTATAGGTCTGTCACCCCTAACGGCGTTAGGTTCAGTCCAGTCCCGTTAGGGACGATATATCAGTAAGCAGGCGACGTTAGTCCCTGCGATTCCACTATCACCCCACTCCCCACCACAAACGGCTCCACCTCATGGTAAACCACCCCAAACTGCCCAGGAGCCACGCCCGAAATGGCCACCTCCGACTCAATGTCGGCACCGCGCTCCGTGAGGTGCAACGTCCCGTAGGTAAACTCTGGCTGGTGCCGTATCTTGAAGCGAACCCGCTGACCGTCAACGAACTGCAAGGCAGGATTCATCGGTTGCAAGTCGCCCAAGGGGATGATGTTGGTGTATTGCGAAATCGGGTCGTAGCCCTGCGACACATAGACAATGTTGTTCGGGATGTCCTTCTTCACCACAAACCACGGCCCGCCGCTGAGACCCAAGCCTTTGCGCTGCCCGATGGTGTGAAACCAAAAGCCCTTGTGGCGACCTAATTTCTTACCTGTTTCCATCTCCACAATGTCACCGGGCATCTCGCCGAGGTATTCGCGGATGTAGTCGTTGTAATTAATCTTTCCCAAAAAGCAAATCCCTTGGCTGTCGTGGCGTTCCGCGCTTGGCAGTTTATACTTTGCCGCCAATTGGCGCACTTCTGGCTTGGGAATGTCGCCGATGGGAAAGATGACCTTTGAGAGTTGCGCGTAGGTGATGCGACCCAAGAAATAAGTCTGG
>JAEEGL012931329.1_pt1 | contig 13421 bp, 10 predicted proteins | sample 9134231 | NCBI WGS metagenome assembly JAEEGL01 (sample SAMN16246548, study PRJNA631951) | gut metagenome | biome: gut microbiome; feature: rumen; material: fiber-attached | host: Bos | place: Iran: Karaj | collected 2018-10 | reverse complement strand
ATAATAGCAATAACAGGCACTAACGGAAAGACCTCCGTCACTAACTGTATCGCGCAGCTCTTTGAGCGCAGCGGAAAGAAGATCATCATAAACAAAGAGGGCAACAACCTTGATACGGGAATATGCTCCATGCTGCTGAAATACTGTGATATGTCAGGCAAGGTCAAGGCGGACTACCTTATACTTGAAACGGACGAGTCACACGTACCTGTGGTCTATTCCCAGCTAAAACTGGACACTCTTGTAGTGCTGAACTTCTTCCGCGACCAGCTTGACAGAAACGGCGAAATGGAAACTCTTATCCAGAAGATAAACGGCTTCTGCAAGACCTTTGAAGGCAATCTTATTCTCAACGGTGACGACCCGAATACAGCTCGTCTGGGTAGGGCTAACCCAAACAACAAGAACGTTAAGTACTTCCACGCAGAGCCCTACGCCTTTGCTACAAAGAAGATATTCGAGGCTTCCGAGGGACGCTTCTGTCCGTTCTGCGGTGAAACTCTTGAATATGATTACTATCAGTATTCCCATATCGGAAAGTTCATCTGCAAGAAGTGCGGTTTCGGTAATTATGAGCCTTATATCACTGCAAAGGATATCGATCTTGAAAAGCCTGTGTTCACGGCTGACGGTCATACTTATTCACCTAAGCTGAACAGTATCTATAATATCTACAATATGACAGCAGTTGCGGCAGCGGCAAAGCTTTACAATATCGACCAGAAGATAACAGACAGTGTTATCAACAGCTATACCGTTAAAAACGGACGTATGGAAAACTTCATGCTTGGAAAGAGCAAGGCAACTCTCAATCTTGCCAAAAACCCCGTCGGAGCAAATATGACTCTTCGTGTAATGAATGAAATGAACGGAGAAAAAGAGCTCCTTTTCGTACTCAACGACAATGTTGCTGACGGACTTGACGTTTCATGGATCTATGATATAAATTTCAGTATCTTTGAGCGCGTAACAAGAGTAGTTACATCGGGTACAAGAGCATATGACATTGCTGTACGAATAAAGACTGCAGGTTATGATCCCGCAAAGATAGTTGTACGTCCTGACCTTGACAAGGCTGTTGAAGAGCTTGCAAGTACAGAGAGCCGAAAGTTCATCATCGCAAACTATACGGCTGTACAGCCTACAAGAAGTGCGCTTAAACGTTATATCGCAAAGCATGGAGGTAACAAATGAAAACAATAAAAATTCTTCATATGTACGCCGATATGCTTGATCTTTACGGTGACAGCGGAAACATGGAGGTCATGGCGTTCCGCTGCAAAAAGCGCGGTATAGAGTGTCAGATAGACAAGTATTCCATCGACTCAGAAATGCCTGATTTCAGCTCCTATGATCTTATCTATATAGGCGGCGGTGCTGATCTTGAACAGCAGCATATTTCCGCTGACCTGCTCAAATGCAAAGATGGAATTATCAATGCTTATAAGAACGGCACTTTTCTTTTCCTTATCTGCGGCGGTTATCAGCTTATGGGAAAATACTACCGTGATGCTGACGGAAACGACATAAAGGGACTTGGACTTTTTGACTATTTCACTGTTGCTCCCAACAGCCGCAGAAAACGCTGTATCGGAAATATCGTTATTGAGACAAAGATAACGGGCAAGCCTGTAAAGGTAGTGGGCTTTGAGAATCACGGCGGTCAGACTCAGGGAGTAAAAACTCATTTCGGAAAGGTTCTCTATGGAAACGGAAACTGCTCCAAGAGCGAGGCTGAGGGCTATTGCGAGAAAAATGTCATTGCAACTTATCTTCACGGACCTTGTCTTTCAAAAAATCCCGAGATATCCGATTACATGATAGAATACTGCGTAAACAGGGGAGAGTCCGAGCATATTGCTATTGAAGCTCTCGATGATACCCTTGAAAAGGATTGCAGACAGGTAATGCTTGATAGACTCCTTAAAAAGTAAGTAGAGAGTAGTGAGCAGAAAGTGGTGTAGGGAACGCCGTTCTCGGCGTTCCACCAAAAAACAATGTAGGGGCGGATAATATCCGCCCTTTAAAATAGGAATTTGGAATTGTAGGGACGATCGGTGGTCGTCCGTGTCGGAAATGAATATGATGCTTATAAAAGCAACAGACAGTTGCTTGATTTTGACGGCAGATATGTTATAATGACATCAGAGGTGATGATAATGGATACCAAAAATATAATACTTGAACTCAGGACTAAACACGGAATGTCTCAGGACGAGCTTGCAGAAAAGGTTTTTGTTACACGACAGGCTGTATCGCGATGGGAGACAGGCGGTACTATCCCGAATACGGAAACGCTGAAGCTTCTGTCGCAGCTCTTTGATGTTTCCATAAACGAGCTTTTGGGCTCACCGAGAAAGCTTGTGTGCCAGTGCTGCGGAATGCCGCTTGAGAACTCTCTGATAAGCAAGGAAAAGGACGGTTCATTCAACGAGGATTACTGCAAATGGTGCTACGCTGATGGTCAGTATACCTATCATAATATGGACGACCTTATTGATGTCTGTGTAAAGCATATGACAGGGCAGGGCTTTACTGAGGAGCAGGCGCGTGAATATATGAAGGATATGCTGCCGAAGCTCAGTTACTGGAAAAATCACAAGGAGCTTGAGGACGGCGGCGAGTTTGAGCGTTTCAAGAAGCAGCTTATTGAGGAGTTCAATGCGTTGAATATCAAGGGTATGCCAAAGGTTGAAAAGCTGAACGCTTTAGTGGGAGCATATGTCAATATTGCATATCCTATGCCTAACGGCAGTGTGGTCAAGCTTCTTGACGACAATGCAACTTACCTCGGTAATCAGCTTGAAAGCGAGCTTGGCGACGGACGCTGCTTCGGAATACTTGCAAATGCGGACTTCCTCATGGTCGCTTCCTACGGGAAAGACGGTGCAGAGCCTGAATTGCTACTTTATAAAAAGAGATGATATGCTTAAACGGACAGTGTGCGCTGTCCGTTTTGTCATTTTTCGGTTTGTTTCTCCATAAAATGTAGAAGTACATATTGGAGGACACTATGATATTAAAAAGTAAGATATTACGTGATACGGTTTTGCTGACGGCAATGCAGCTGTTTCTGGATATGGCAGCATTGCTGCTCAATATTTTTATAACAAAACAGCTTGGAACTTCCGCAATGGGCATACTCAGCCTTATAGGTTCATTTCTCGGGCTTGCGGGTATTTTATCAAACGGCAACGCTTTTCTGTGTATCAGCCGTCTTGTTTCTGAGGAGCTTGGCAGAAAGAACGGCGATCCAAACAGGATACTTTCATATGGTATTAGGCTGTGTCTTTTTCTTAGCATAACTGTATCAGCAGCAGTGATAATATTTGCCGAGACTATAAGCCTCCGATTTTTTAGCGGAGCACACCTGACTAACGCTCTGCGTTTGATGCCCCTCGCACTTATAACAGGAGCTGTTTCTGCCTGCCTTAAAGGCTATTTCAATGCCTGTCGCAAAGCATCAGTAACAGCAGTTGGAGAGATCGTGGAGTTCCTTGTACGATGTGCAGTTATAGTTGGCATGACATTGGTCGCAGGTGCTTCAACAGAAGATCAGGTTTGCAGGATAATGATACTTGGAATAATAGCAGGAAACGGCATTTCACTTGCTATATTCGGTACAGCTTATATGAAGATGCGTGAAATCCGCCGAGGAAGATGCAGTCTTACTTTCCGCAGATATGCTGCTCTTTCATTTCCGATAATGGGCGGAAGTATACTGACGGCAGTCCTGAGCAGCACGAATGATGCCCTTATACCAATCTGTCTCAGGCAGTACGGCGACTCGGCAGGTGATGCGTTCAGCAAATTCGGTATATTTGAAGCTATAGTGATACCGACTTTGTTCTTCCCGTCGGTTGTACTTTGTTCAATGTCGGGTATAATTGTAAGTGAAGCTGCAAAGGCTAATGCAGAAAATAATAAAGTGAGGATAAAAGCACTCACCGAGAAAATAAAGTCATGGACGCTGATGTTTTCGGTCTTTGCCGCGGCAGTCCTTATGCGTTTCGGTCGTCCTGTAGGAGAGCTTCTCGGCGGCGGTGAGCTGGCAGGCAGAATGATAACTGTCATAGCACCTGTTATACCATTTATATATATGGAGATAGTTCTTGAGGCGATCATTAAAGGCATGGGACTGCAAAGTTTTTCATCAATGAATTATCTTGCGGAATACATTATTAGAATAGCTGCCGTACTTATCCTTATACCGCGCATCGGTTTTTACGGGATAGTTATATCCTACTATGCAAGCAATACTTTCGGCAACTGTGCCCGTTTCATCAAGGTAACAAAAACAACGGGAGCACGACGGAACATTTGTGGAACATTTCTTCTGCCTGTTATAGTTGCATTCATTACTATGAAAGCGGCTGAAATATGCCTTGATATCTGTAATATAGCGATAAATAACCTTTTTACAATGGCAGTTTATACAGCTGTTTGGGGTGCTGCTTATTTTACTATTTTCTGCTCATTGGGGAAAGTTCGCCTAATTGATAAAACAGGAGAAGGGGAAATTGTGGATACTGCACAACATATGGATAGCTGTATATTGTAAAATGTAGAAAATTTTCTGTTAGTATTGCAATTTTTTTATTAATGAATTATAATATTGTTATGCCGTACATCTAAAGCGGATAAACCATTTAAGAGGAGAAACTTTACCATGAAAGAATATGATGTAAACAAGGTCAAAAACATAGCATTTGCAGGCCATAACGGCTCAGGAAAAACTTCTCTTGCAGAGGCAATCCTTTACAAGGCAGGAGCTACCGACCGTCTCGGCAAGACTGCTGACGGCACAACAGTTTGCGATTACGATCCTGAAGAGATCAAGAGACAGATTTCGATCGGTACTTCTCTTGCTTCCATTGAATATAACGATCTTAAAGTTAATCTGCTTGATACACCCGGATTATTCGACTTTGCAGCCGAAATGATCGAAGGTATCAGAGCTTCCGATACAGTAATGATAACCGTTTCCGCTAAGTCGGGCGTTAAGGTCGGCGCAAGAAAGGCTTATGAGGAAGCTGTAAAGCAGGGCAAGTCAAAGATGTTCGTTGTAACGAAGATAGATGACAAGGACGCTAACTTCTTCAATGTACTCACTGAGCTGAAAACAGTATTCGGTCCTACAGTCTGCCCTGTAGTAGTTCCTGTTATCAGCAACGGTCAGATCGTTGAATACGTAAATCTCATTGAGATGAAGTGCTATAAATACGACGCTAAGGGCAATGCCATTGAGACAGAAATGCCTACAGCAGAGATATCAGAGAAATTCGAGTACCGTGTTGACGGACTTGTTGCCGCTGTTTCAGAGGCTGTTGCTGAGACTTCCGAGGAGCTTATGGAGAAGTTCTTCGAGGGCGAGGCTTTCACTCAGAAGGAGCTTATAGACGGTATCCATGACGGTATGAACAGAGGTATCATCACACCTGTTGTCTGCACATCAGCTGCTGATCTTGCAGGAATAGATATGCTTCTCAAGGAGATCGAGCTTCTTCTTCCGTCACCTAATGAGGTATATGCTGCTGAGGCATATACAGCAACAAAGGACGTTACAGAGGTAAAATGTGACGTTAACGATCCTCTCTCAGCATTTGTTTTCAAGACAGTTGCCGATCCTTTCGTAGGCAAGATGTCATTTATAAGAGTTATGTCGGGCAAGCTTTCCGCTAACTGTGAAGTTGTAAACTCAACCACAGGTAGCGCGGAAAAGATAGGCAAGCTTTATAGCCTCTGCGGAAAGAAGCAGACAGAAGTACAGACTGCGTATGCAGGAGATATCGTTGTGGCTTCAAAGATATCCGCAAATACAGGAGATACACTTTCAGACTCTTCAAGAGTTGTAGAATTTGCAAATATGGAATTCCCGAGACCTTGCTATTCAATGGCTGTAAAGGCTAAGGCGCAGGGCGATGAGGCAAAGATCTCATCAAGTATGCAGCGTCTTATCGAGGAGGATCCTACTCTGACATATGAGCAGGACGAGACCACAAAGGAGCAGATACTCAGCGGTCTCGGCGAGCAGCATATCGAAGTTGCTGCTGCTAAGCTCAAGTCCAAATTCGGAGTTGAGGTAAATCTTACAGTACCTAAGATAGCTTATAAGGAGACTATCCGCAAGAAGGTAAAGGTACAGGGAAGACACAAGAAGCAGTCAGGCGGTCACGGTCAGTTCGGCGACGTATGGATAGAGTTCGAGCCATGCGTAAGTGATACTCTTGTATTTGAGGAGAAGATATTCGGCGGTGCTGTACCTAAGAACTATTTCCCCGCAGTACAGAAGGGACTTGAAGAGAGCGTTAAGAAGGGCGTTCTTGCAGGCTGCCCTGTAGTTGGTCTGAAGGCTATACTGGTTGATGGTTCTTACCACCCTGTAGACTCTTCGGAAATGGCGTTCAAGACTGCCGCTTCTATCGCATACAAGGAAGGTCTGAGACAGGCTGATCCTGTAATGCTTGAGCCTATCGGTGATCTTAAAGTAGTTGCTCCTGATGACAATACAGGTGATATTATGGGCGAGCTCAATAAGCGCAGAGGCAGAGTACTTGGCATGGAGCCTGTCGGCAGCGGCAATACGATGATACAGGCAGAAGTACCCATGCGTGAGATGCATGATTTCGCAATGTATCTCCGTCAGACTACAAGAGGTCTCGGAAGCTTCACATTTGATTTCGTAAGATATGAGCAGCTTCCTGCAAATCTTCTCACAGAAGTTATCTCCGCAGTAGGAGCTGAAGAAGCATAATTATATGTAATCAATCGGGAAGAACTTTTATGTGTAAAGTTCTTCCCGAAATTTTTTATGACAGATATCAAGTCTTAACTGAAAAAAGCAGCCGCATTAAGCGGCTGCTTTTGATCTCAATTGTCGTATAGACCTGTTTTTTTGATGAGATTTTTTTCATCAGACAAAGATCGAATACATCAAGTATGTTATCTTTGTAAAAATCTGCTGCTTTCCAGTATTCAAGGGGTTCGTCTGAAGGATTTATCAGCCATTTCTGAAAAGCAACAATATCTGCGATATTAAATGAATTGTCTCCGTTTACATCTCCCTCGGCAATGTTTTTGACTTTGATTGTAATGTCAGTCCAATTGTTTATGTTTGCAGGAGAGTTTATGTAGTCGATCATATATCTGTCGGGCAGATATTCGTCGTTTATCCATAGTACGGACAGCCACGTATATTCATCTGCAATCGACTGATCGTCATAAATGTAATAAGGATTACTTCCTTCACTTTGGGTGCTGATTTGGGGGGATCTTGGTACAGCAATATCAGAAAAGGCAATACCAGTCAGATCAACAAACTCTCCTGTGTCCTCGTCAATTATACTAACACGTACTGTATCGTGAGAAAGCTTTTCTTCATTTTTCCATACTGCATCTGTATTACTGAACTCTGTTTTAGGAAGAGCTATCTGAATTATGTCCAGACCGTATGTGTTTTTTATATGTGCTCCGACAACGGAAGTGAATAATATGTTCAGCTTATCGTCTTTATAGTATATCTTATTCAGCAAAAAATCTGTTATCCTTCCCTTATACGGATCGAGGTATGTATTCAGCAGCAGAACGTTATTCTCGAAAAAGATGTCATTGTATTTGGCTGTGAATTCATTCACTGCATTTTCGGGAAGAAGATCGGATAGGAATTTCTTTAATTCATCGCAGGAGCTTACAGCTGCCGAGCTTGGTGTAAATGCAGTACTGCTGATGACCGAGTCTTTAAGGCAGCCGGAATCCGTGCTAAAGTTATCATATGAGAAATCGGCTTTATCGGAGAGATTATATATGCACCGCTCTATCTGAGAAGGATCAGGGAGTTTGCTATCCTCACCGATATCAAGATAATTTACATATATTTCGCTGTTGCTTCGCGTGGAATCAATACAAAGAGATACATAATCAATATTGCCAATGTTAAATCCCGCTTCCTCCCATGCTTGGATGTGATCTTTTACGTTTACTGTTTTATTCAGATGTGTGCCTTTTCTGTCTGATATCTGATCGTCTTTGCGCAGGCTTATTATATCATGATATGCTGTGGACTCGATAAGGCAGCCGCCAATGTCATAATCTGCGTGGAATATGTCGTATAATTCATAGGTACAGCCGCCTATTTCTGCTGTTGCAGCAGGCTGTTTATTACCCGATGGCTTATAGCCGTTCCATGCATCAATTATGCGGAATCGAATTTTATTCTCAGTATCTTCACCGAAAACGGATAAAATGCAGTTGCCGTCAAAATATGCATCAGCGTCATAGTTTACATAATAATCGGGAAAATCTGAGGCAGCTGGTTTATCTTCAAATTTTTTTCCTTTAAGGCATACTGCAACTGCAATCTCATTCATTGAAGAATGAAAACCATTATTTTCGGTATTTTCAAATTCCAAGCAGCCATCGCCATTCTGTTTCCATGTGTCATATATATATCCGTCGATCTCTGAAAAATCGGCAGCCGATGCTGTAAGTTCGCTTCTGTAACTTAAATTGTAGGGGAATGTTCCGAAAAGACTGATACCGGCGGTAATTGCAGCTATCAGTTTTATGGTTTTTATATTCATATTGATCGCTCCTTTGCAATATATTTATGGCAGTTGCTCATACATTAATATTATATGAAAAAGAGCTGAAATACAAGTAGATTATTGCTGATTTTTGTCAATTTACAGCCAGTTTTGTTTTTTATGTTGACAATGCGTAAAATACGGTGTATAATACATTTTGGGACAAAAGTATATAAACGGAATATCCTTTTTTATTCGGGAGGAATAAGTATTAAGAAAATACTGCTGATTTTATTAAGACTTCTATCGATACCCTATGTGTATGGGGTGCTGATGATAACTCTGCTGCTTAGAAAGCCGACTTATTCTCATAACGTCAAACCACCGTTCTGGGAGATAACAGAGCTTATAAAAGGCAATGAGAAGCTTCTTTTTGATATCATAGGAAATATATTGATGCTTTTGCCTTTGGGCATTCTATTGCCGCTTTTTTTCAGAAAGGCAGATACCCCGAAGAAGATCGCTCTGATCGGATTTATTGTTTCTTTACTGATCGAGATAACTCAGCTTATTACTACGCGCGGCTATTTTGAAATAGACGACTTGTTCCATAATACGCTCGGAGCATTTTTAGGTGCGTTTATTGGCTGTTCTGCTGCAAAATGGATATACTCAGATGGCAATGGGCATCAGAAAAAATAAAACAGCTCCCTTTTACAAATACTCATAAAAGGAAGCTGTATTTTTATCCTGCATTTACGCGGTTATAATTTACATTGTAAACCATGCTTTCGTCAGGTCTTTCCATTTCTTCAAAGATATCTTTCAGCATCTCATCAATTCTTGCAAAATACTGCTCCATGAAGAAATTGATTATATTCTCCGGATCCTCAAAGCCGTTATTCCGTATAAATTCCTGTATCTCATCATCGCTTCTTAAACACGGGATATTTATATAATCCTGATTATCAAAAATGTCTTCGGGGAGAGAGGAAAGAGACAAGTAAATTGTCTTTTCGGGAAGAAATTTGCGTAGTTGAGAAATGAAGAATTTTACTTTACTGTTATCATTCATAAATATCACCTCAGAAATAAAATTGATAACCTCTATTTGCATTAAAAAAATATAATAGAATAAGGTGTAAAAAAACGATAAGAAAATACAGTTTGGAATAATCATTGCATTGAGTAATGCTTAAAATTTATATTGATATTATACCACGCCAATTCTAAAAAATCAATAAAAACTATTGTTTTTTAATAAAAAACAGTCGATTTCACAAGAAAAACATACGCTGATTGGCAAAGTTGAATAATAAGATGAAGCAACGAAAATTACAGATTGTAAAATTGTGGACGGGCATAATTTTTTGTATTTTTTTGAGTTGTGTACAGATCAGAAAAAATGTCAGACAGAGGGACTGAAATAAAACAGAAAAAGCATATAACTTTATATATAAAAAATATATGCCTTTTGGAAAAATATTTAAAGTAATAATATGACGGACATAAAAACGATAAAATTACATGATGGATAATTTCAGAAGGAGATATAAAAAAACTGTCGAAATATGACATGACAATTCTTGGTGTTAAAACGATGTAATAGCAATATTTGGTCATCTGACCGCATGACGTTTTTAACAATTTGAATACTGTAAACTTTACCTCGAGTGTAAGAATTGGATAATATTACAAATAGTGTTTTTTACTATTGACATAGTCATATAATTATGATATAATAACACGAAAAATTACGAACAGTAACCAATCACTTTTAATGTACTATATGTTATAAAATTACGCTTTGGCAAAATAATCAACTAAATATGAAAGGTTCGAATATTTTTGGGAGGAAAAAACATGAAAATTTCATTTTCTCCACCTGATATTTCATTTCTTGAGATTCATGAGGTATGTGAAGCACTGAAATCAGGTTGGATAACTACAGGACCGATGACAAAGCGTTTTGAAGCTAACATTGCAGATATGCTTGGGGTAAACAAGGCTTGCTGCCTTAATTCCCAGACTGCCTGTGCTGAAATGGCATTAAGACTGCTCGGAGTAGGCGAAGGTGATGAGGTCATCACAACTGCCTATACATATACAGCAACTGCTGCTGTTGTCTGTCATGTAGGAGCAAAGCTTGTTCTGGTCGATACTATGCCTAACAGCTTTGAGATCAATTACGATGAGGTCGAGAAGGCAATAACCGATAAGACCAAGGTGATAATTCCTGTCGATCTTGGCGGTGTACCGTGTAACTATGCAAGGCTTTTTCAGATCGTTGAAAGCAAAAAGTCTTTGTTCAAGCCAAAGAACAGGATACAGGAGGCTATCGGACGCGTTGTCATAAGTGCTGATACAGCTCATGCTTTCGGTGCTAAATGGCGCAATATGTACGTCGGAAATATAGCTGATTTTTCAAGCTTCAGCTTCCATGCGGTAAAAAATCTGACTACTGCTGAGGGCGGCGCACTTACATGGCGTCCTATCGATGGTATATCTGATGAGGAGATATACCACCAGCTCCAGCTTTTCAGCCTTCACGGTCAAAGCAAGGATGCATTGGCTAAGACTCAGCTCGGTGCATGGGAGTATGATGTTGTCGGAACATGGTACAAGTGCAATATGACTGATGTCGTTGCAGCTATCGGACTCAAGCAGCTCGAAAGATATCCTCGTATGCTTGAATTAAGACGTCAGATAATCAATTACTATGATGAGGCACTCAACGAGATCGGCATAGAGACTCTTCAGCACTATACCAATGAGTACACTTCTTCCGGTCACCTCTACATAACAAGAGTACCTAATATCACTTTAGAGGAAAGAAACGAGATCATTCAGCGTATGGCTGAAGAGGGTATAGCAACCAATGTTCACTATAAGCCTCTTCCGATGCATACAGCATATAAAAATCTCGGATTTGATATCAATGATTTTCCGAATGCATATAATCATTTCCAGAATGAGATAACTCTTCCGCTTCACACTTGTCTTACCGGTGAAATGGAAAACTATGTTATCAGCAATTACGTAAACATAGTAAAGGATTACCTTTGATACTGCGCCGCTGGGAAGATCTCCCTTCTTTTATGAGAACGGAAGAGGTAAGACCGTATTGGGAGATATTATGGAAAAAGCGCAGACACCTTGCTGTTAAGAGAGCGTTCGATATCATCACGGCACTTTTTCTGCTGTTTATCACCGCAGTTCCTATGATCGTGATCGCTGTGATGATAAAGCTTGATTCAAAGGGACCTGTGCTGTATCGTCAGGAGAGAATAACTACATACGGAAAGCGTTTCCGTATACATAAATTCCGCACAATGATCGCAAATGCCGATAAGGTGGGGACCGCTGTTACAGTAAGCAATGACAACAGGATCACTCGTGTCGGTTCTATGCTGCGCGGACTGCGTCTTGATGAGCTTCCTCAGCTTATAGATGTTCTTCAGGGAACTATGAGCTTTGTCGGTACGCGCCCAGAAGCATCTAAGTATGTAAAGATGTACCGTCCCGAATTTTTTGCTACACTGCTTATGCCAGCCGGAATAACAAGTGAAGCTTCTATCAGATATAAGGACGAATACAAGCTTTTAAGTGTTTCCGAAGATGTTGATAAGACCTATATAGAGCAGGTCCTTCCCGGAAAAATGATCTGGAATCTTAATTCCATTGAACGTTTTTCGTTTTTCCGTGAGTTGCTGACTATGCTCAGAACAGTCATGGCTGTTTTAGGAAAAGAATACGATTGAGGAGTTTGTCAGAGATGGTCACCATCAGAAAAATGTCGGCGTCAGAACAGGAAAAAATCAGGAAACTGTCAAAGCTTCATACACGTGCTTTTCCTGATTTCTTTCTCACACAGCTTGGTGTGGGGTTTCTTGATGCTCTGTATAAAGGGTACCTCAGTGATGAAAGATCGGGTATAATAGTTGCCGAGGATAACGGCAGACTTGCAGGATTTATTGCTTATTCCTATGATTACCCGAATTTCTACAAGGGACTTATAAAAAATCATCTGTTCAGATTTGCGTTCTGTTCATTGGGGGCTGCTATAAAGCATCCTTCATTCATTAAAAGGCTTCTGGGAGCTTTCAAAAAAAGCGACTCAGTCGTCAAAAGCGAAAAATATGTTGAGCTTGCATCTATATGCGTTGACCCGAGAATGGGTAAGCAGGGCATAGGTTCAAAGCTGATAGATCACCTTAAAGGCATGGTAGATTTTGACAAATACGCATATATCAACCTTGAAACAGACGCGGTAAACAACGATGATGTAAACAGATTTTATGTAAAGAACGGTTTCAAGCTGGCAAGAAGTTATTTCTCCTCTGAGGGAAGAAAAATGAACGAATACAGATTCGGAGGATGATATGTCAGTGAAAATGCTTTATATACTTAATCTTGCGGAAAAAGTGAATAATTTCTCGTATTCCGCAATGGTTGCTGCACAGAAACTGGGCATCGAGTTTTCAATCGCAGGAAACTGGAATTATCCCGATGATGCAGCAAGAAAAGCTGATGAAAAAAAATACGGTATAAAGATCTATCAGGTCGATTTTATTCGTGCTCCATATGATCCTCGGAACTATAAGGCTTATCGTCAGATCAAAGCCATAATGGAGCGGGAAAAATTCGACCTGATACACTGTAATACACCTATTGGCGGCATTGTCGGAAGGATTGCCGCAAAAAAATCAGGTGTGAACAAGGTCATTTACCAGGCACACGGTTTCCATTTTTATAAGGGAGCACCCTTTGTAAACAGAACACTTTTCTATCATATAGAAAAGCATTTTGCAAAATGTACCGATGTACTTGTTACCATAAATCATGAGGATTATGAAGCTGCAAAGGCTTTTAAGCTTAGAAAAGACGGTAAGCTTCGCT
>JAEEGL012017731.1_pt1 | contig 13421 bp, 10 predicted proteins | sample 9134231 | NCBI WGS metagenome assembly JAEEGL01 (sample SAMN16246548, study PRJNA631951) | gut metagenome | biome: gut microbiome; feature: rumen; material: fiber-attached | host: Bos | place: Iran: Karaj | collected 2018-10 | reverse complement strand
TTGCCGGGATAGTAGGTCTCGCCCATGCCCACGTGCTTCACGCTGTGGTCGGAGCGGTTCCAGTTGGCGCGGGCCTCGTCGCTCACCTGCGAGAACACGTCGAACACCAGCTGCTCGCTGAAGGCTGCCGCCATGCCGATGGGCTGCGGATAGACGGTGTAGCCGCCCTGGCGCACACCGTGGCAGGCTTCGCTCCACCAGTTGTACGACGGTATGCCCAGCCGTTCGATGGAGATGCTCTTGTTCATCATCAGTCCCACTTTCTCCTCGGGTGTGAGCATGCCTATCAGGCTTTCCACGCGTTCTGCCCGTGGCAGCTGTGGGTTCTGCCAGGCAAATCTCTCTTGCGCCGAAGCGCTCAGTGCTACGATGGCGGCAATCGCCATACAAAGAATTTTCTTCATAAAAGCTTTAAAAATCGAGTAATGAATAAGTTGTTAATAAGTTCGATACAAAGGTACGGATTATCTCCGACATCTGCAAGCATTTGGGCGAAAAACGCGAAAAAAAGTCTGCCGGTTTTTGCTCCAGACTTCGCGCACATCGCGTGCAGACTTTGGGTGCTCGGCGTGCAGGTTTTAGACCAATGTTACAATCTTACAATGTTACAATGTTACATGTTACATTAAGGGTCTTTGCAGTGGATGCGTAAACGCCATAGAAAAGTTATATATTTATATATATTATAATATATATAAATATATAAAATATAGTCTCTTGAAAAAGGCTTAATGTAACATGTAACATTGTAACATTGTAACATTTATCATCATGGCGGCAATGTAATAATTGTGTATATGGCAGAAATGTAAATAGGATGAAAAAGGTGGGTACTTTTCAGCTTTCTCTGCGTCTATAAATAAATATAATAAAAGAAGAATACGCATATAAAACATGGAAACAAAAGATTTGATTAAGCAGTCGGAAGTCAACCGCCGCAGGTTGATGGAGATTATCTACAAGGCCGGTGCCGGTCACACGGGGGGCGACCTCTCGGTGATGAACCTGATGACGGCACTCTATTTCGACATCATGAACGTGAATCCCGACGACCCCAAGATGCCTGAGCGCGACCGCTTCGTGCTCTCCAAGGGCCATTGCGTGGAGGCACTCTACACGGTGCTCGAGGCCCGCGGCTTCATCAAGCCCGGTGTGCTCGACACCCTCGGACAGTTTGGCTCGGTGCTCTCGGGCCATCCCACCATCGAGGTGCCAGGCATCGAAGTGAACACCGGCGCGCTGGGCCACGGACTACCCATCGGCGTGGGCATGGCCATTGCGGCCAAGATGGACGGCAAGGCCTACAAGACCTTTGTGGTGATGGGCGACGGCGAGCAGGGCGAAGGCTCCATCTATGAGGCTGCCATGGCCGGAAATATGTATCATCTGGACAATCTCGTGGCTGTCATCGACCGCAACTACCTGCAAATCAGCGGCAACACCGAGGACGTGATGGCACTCGACAGCGTGCGCGACCGCTGGACGGCCTTCGGATGGGATGTCATCGAGATGAACGGCGACGATATGCAGTCGATTCTCGACACGTTCCGCGCCATCGACTACAGCAACGGGAAGCCCCATCTCGTCGTTTCGCGCACCACCAAGGGCAAGGGCGTCAGCTTCATGGAGAACGTGGCCAAATGGCACCACGGCGTGCCCACCCAGGAGCAGTATGAGCAGGCGCTCAGCGAGATTGATGAGCGGATCAAGGCGCTCGGGTGAGTTGTTAATCGTTATGCCGTCATAACGTCATAACGTTATTCCGTCAAACCGAAAAATTTTTTTAAATAGAATATGGAAGCTTGTAGAAAAGCATTTACGGAGACTTTGCTGCAACTGGCAAAGCAAGACAAAGATATCATCGCCGTGACCACCGACGCACGTGGCTCGGTGACGCTTGGCGACTATGCCAAGGAACTGCCTGAGCAGTTTGTGGAGTGCGGAATTGCCGAACAGGATGCCGTGGGCATCTCTGCCGGACTGGCACATAGCGGAAAGAAAGTGTTCTGCTGCGGACCGGCCTGTTTCTATGTGGCCCGCTCGCTGGAGCAGGTGAAGGTGGACCTGGCCTATTCTGAGAATCCCGTCACGATATTGGGCGTTTCGGGCGGTGTGGCCTATGGTGCGCTCGGTGCCACCCACCACAGCCTGCACGACATTGCCGTGCTGCGCACCTTCCCCGGCATGCAGGTGGTGCTGCCCGCCGATGCCCGGCAGACGCGCCGGCTGGTGAAGATGCTTGCCGACTATCCCCATCCCGTCTATGTGCGCGTGGGCCGCGGAGCGGTCAACGATGTATATACCGACGAGGATTTCACCTTCGAGCCCGGCAAGGCCTATCAGTTGCAGGACGGCAGCGACCTCACCATTATTGCCGCCGGCGAAACGGTGTGGCATGCGCTGGAGGCTGGCAAGCAGCTGGCTGCCGAGGGCATCAGCACCCGCGTGCTCGACATGTCGTGGCTGAAACCCTGCGACGAAGAGGCCGTGCGCAAGGCTGCTGCCGAGACGGGCCGGATCATCACCGTCGAGGAGCATTCCAAGTTTGGCGGCCTGGGCGCCATGGTCACCGAGATTATCTCCGAGAATCCCGTTCCCGTGAGAATACTCGGCATCCCCGACGAGAATGTGGTGCACGGCAACTCAAAGGAAATTTTCCATTACTACGGCCTTGATGCCGAGGGCATCGTGAAGGCTGCCAAAACATTCGTGAAATGATTATCGCAATAGATCAGAGTACTTCGGCCACCAAAGCCATGCTCTGGAACGAAGATTGCCATCTGGTGTATCGTGCCAACGTGCCGCATCAGCAGTATTATCCGCAGGCCGGATGGGTGGAGCACGATGCAGAGGAAATCTATAATAATGTGGTGAAGGCCATCGGCCAGCTGCCGCTCAAGAGCACTGATCGCGAGGCGCTCTCGCTCGCCATCACCAATCAGCGCGAGACGGTGGTGGTGTGGAACCGCCTGACGGGTAAGCCCATCCATCATGCCGTGGTGTGGCAATGTATGCGTGGAGCGGAGTTCTGTAACGAGCTGAAGGCCAAAGGCTACGGCGAAATGGTTCAAGAAAAGAGCGGACTGCTCATCGACCCCTATTTTGCGGCCAGCGGAGCCAAATGGCTGCTGGACAATGTGGCCGGCGCACGCGAGGCTGCCGAGAGGGGAGAACTGCTGATGGGCACCATCGACTCTTGGCTGGTGTGGAAACTCACGGGCGGAAAGGTGCATGCCACCGACCTGACCAACGCCTCGCGCACGCTGCTGATGAACATCCACACGCTCCAGTGGGACGACGACCTGCTGCGACTCTTCACCATTCCGCGGCAGATGATGCCCGAGATACGCCCCTGCGATGCTGCGTATGGCGAGACCTCGGTGGAAGGACTTTTTGAAAAGCCTATTCCCATCGTAGGTGTGCTCGGCGACAGCCATGGCGCGCTCACCGGACAGATGTGCTTCGAAGAGGGACTTGGCAAGGCCACCTATGGCACAGGCTCGTCTGTGATGGTGAACATCGGCGAGCAGTTTGCCAAGGCTCCTTCGGGTCTGGTCACCAGCATTGGTTTTGCCGCCAAGGGCAAGACGATGTATGCCTTCGAGGGCAACATCCATTGCACGGGCGCCACGCTGAAATGGCTCGAAGAGCAGTTGCAGATGATTCAGTCGCCGGCCGATGTGGAGCCTGCTGCCGTGAGCGTTGCCGACAATGGCGGCGTGTATTTCGTGCCTGCCTTTGCCGGTCTTGGTGCTCCCTGGTGGAACGACCAGGTGAAAGCCGCTGTCTTCGGTATGTCGCTGGCTACCACCCGCAACCATTTCCTCCGTGCTGCCCTGGAGTCGATTGCCTATCAGGTGAACGACCTCGTGCAGGCGATGGTTCGCCAGGCAGGCATCACGCTGAAGGAACTCCGCGTGGACGGTGGTCCTACGAAGAACAATTTCCTCATGCAGTTCCAGGCCGACTGTCTCAGGGTGCCCATCAACTGCTCCGATGTGGAAGAGGCTTCGGCTATGGGTGCCGTTATCATGAACGGTCTGGGCCGCGGCGTCTGGAAGGATTTCGACGAGGTGGCCAAGCTCCGCCGTAGCCGCTGGACGCGCCAGCCGCAAGACAATGAGCCCCAGATGCAGCAATGGATTGCCGGATGGCAGCAGGCCGTGAAGCAGCTTTTAGCCTAGGAAAACCTAGGAACTCCTAGGAACCCCTAGGAAAACCTAGGATAACCTAGCCCCCCCGAATCAATAACTAAAAACCCAAAGAATATTATGAACAAGAACAAGAAACAATGCTTCGGTGTCATTATCGGCACCCGCGCCTATTTCAATTCTGAACTTGCACGCGATGTGCGCAAGCAGTTGCTCAAGACGCTCGAGGATGAGGGCTACGACTATGTCATCCTGCCCGAGGATGCCACGCCCACAGGCTCCAGCTCTATCGAGACTCGCGAGGACGGATTGAAGTGCGCAGAGCTCTTCCGTCAGCACCGCGACGAGATTGACGGCATCATCGTGTCGCTCCCCAATTTCGGTTTCGAGATTGGTATCATCAATGCCATCTCGGTGGCCGACCTCCGCGTGCCAGTCTTGGTGCAGGCTTGCGACGACCAGAACGACAAGGTGACGCTCGACGAGCGCCGCGATGCCTTCTGCGGAAAAATTTCCGTATGCAACAACCTCTATCAGTATGGCATCCCCTTCACCGACACCACCCTCCACACCTACAGCATCTATGACCCGCTGCTGGCAAAGGACATCAACAAGTTTGCGGCCGTCTGCCGCGTGGTGAACGGACTGAAGCATGCCCGCATCGGACAGATCGGCACGCGTCCGCTTGGTTTCAATACCTGCCGCGCTTCCGAGAAACTGCTTCAGGCTTCTGGCATCACCGTGGTGCCCGCCGACATGTCGGAAATCATCTTTGCTGCCGAGAAGATTCAGGACGATGATCCTGCGCTGAAAGAGCACATGGAGCGCGTGGACGGCTATGCCAAGATTCCCGATGCTTACCGCGACAAGGTGATGAAGCAGGCCAAGTTCGGTGTGGCCGTGGAGCAATGGGTGGAGGCCAACCAGGTGGATGCCGTGGCCCTGCAATGCTGGGATTCGCTGGAGCTGAACTATGGTTGCGCTCCCTGCGTGACGATGAGTATGCTCTCCGACAAGAATATCCCCGCTGCCTGCGAGACCGATATAGCCGGTGCCGTGTCTATGCTCGCCCTCACACTGGCAAGCCAGGAGCCTTCTGCACTGGCCGACTGGAACAATAACTTCGCCGAAGACCGCAACAAGTGCGTATGCACCCACTGCGGCAACTTCCCCAAGAAGTTCGTGGGCAACGACGACCTCAAGCTCGGACCGCTCGGCGTGCTGGGACGTACACTCGGAAAGGTGAAGACCTTCGGTGCCGTCTATGCCAAGGTCAGCGAGGGACCGTTCACCTATTTCCGCATCTCTACCGACGACCCGAAGGGCTGCATCAAGGTCTATCTCGGCGAAGGCAAGATGACCAACGATCCGTATGGAATGGACGGCTGCATCGTGGTGACGGAGGTGCCTGAGTTGCAGAAACTGATGAAGTACGTATGCAAGAACGGCTTCGAGCACCATGTGGCTCTCTGCCGTGGCGACCTGGCCGACATCCTTCAAGAGTCCATCGAGACCTATCTCGGCTGGAATCTCTACGTTCACGAATAGATTCCAAAGCATTGGAAATAAATAAGAGGTGACTGCCCCCTCACGGGATGGTCACCTCTTTCCATTCTTATCGCAGCTGTTCTCAATCGTCGATTTCAATCAACTGGTCCCGGGAGTTGAACTTTAGTTCTAGTCCGTTGGACAGCTTGATCTCTTTTAGTCCTCTTTCCACATCGATGCAGGTGATGATAGTCCCTGGATAGTTGGCCTTCACGTAGTTCTGGATGCTTGCCGGAATGAAGAATTCCGGAACGGCCTGGGTGTTCATGTCAACCTCTTTCCATTGGCCTTTACCGTCGAACTCAATCTTTGTGGCATCATTGAACACTACGTCGAAAGTCTTCAAGAGAATACCGTCCTGATTGACGTAAACTACTTGCTTGTTCTTGAATTGCGCGTTGACCATCTGCTGGGCATTGGTTGGCAACTGTGAGAACTGGATGATTCTGTCGTTATCGGCGAAAGTTGCAGACTGGATACAGAACAAACACATCATAAACATAATAACCTTATTCATAATCTTTATTTTTTAAATTGTTAATACTATTTTTTGTTTAAAACTATTTCTTGTTGTTTTCTGAGTGCAAATTTAGGGCGCATTCCGATATGCCGTATCATTTTTCGTGTTTTTCTCAATCCTTTGTAATGGCGAGGTGCCCTGTTTTGCGACAATGGGAAAAATGGGCATTCTTTTTGTCGCAAATGAGCCTTTTTCGTGTCTGTAGATACAAAAAATAGAAGGCCGATGGGGTTTCCAACGGCCTTCACATTATATTCTAATGTTGTATTCAGTTGATGAGATAGATTTTCTTTTGTCCTCTGTAGGTGAAGGTGACTGTGGCACGGCCATCGGCTATCTTGCCTACGTTGATATCCACATCAGGTGATGCTGTGGCACTGATTACCGATGAGTCGGTCATGCGTGCGTAGGTCTGATAGCGGTTCTCCTCGGTGTAGCCGTTGGCCTCTGTAGAGCGAATGGGAGTTTCTGGCAATTGCAGTTTCTGCCCGTCCACTGTGATGGTCACCTCTGGCACCAGAGGAACGGGACAAATGTCGGTTTTCGTGAAGCCGATACCGTGGAGGTCGAAAAGTCCTTGCGGGCGCTGCGGCTGCTGCGGCCGGCGACCCCATTGAGGGCGCTGCGGCGTTTGTATATCAGGTCCTTCAACCACCAGATAGATGGCATGCTTGCCAGAGAGTCCTTCAACGGCGGGAACCGGGCAGGAAACCGTAGATGACTTGCCGGCGGGGAATTCGTCGCGGATGCCGATGACTCCAATCTCCTCACCCTTCCAAGGATTGTCGAGCTTGATGTGAATCTTAAATGCACCCTTGCCGCTGGAGGTCAGGTTCAGGTAGAGGCGGGCATTGTCGCCTTTCTTTGTTCCCTCAAAGGCTTTTACGCCTTTCGTGTCCTTTGTCAAGCCGCCAAAGCCGAAGTACTTGAAGCCTATGACACCACCATTCTGAATACCGGCGAGGTCCATCGAGTTGTTCCACACGTCGTGGTTGTCCTGCATCCAGTCGTTGGAACCTGGACCATAGACGAAGCAGGCATATCCAGCGCTATAGTACTGATAGGGGGGCAGGCCGAATATCTGGAAGCCTTCGCTGGTCACCTCGGCTCCTGTGTATTCGTGGCCATTACTTGCTTTTGCTGTCCATACATTATTCTTAGTATAGGGATCATAGCCGGTGATAGTCACCCGTCCACCCTTGGCCACAGGCTTCTTGTCGCAGGTGATCTTCACGGGAGCCACCATAGACTGGCGGGCATTGCCGAAACCGCGTGGCGGACGATGGTAGAAAACATACCACTGGCCGTTAATTTCCTGCAAGGAACCGTGAGTGTTGTGGCCGAAGTTAGTCGTGATGAGTTTCGTGCCATCCTCGTTGAGCACGACGCCGCGTGAGTCAACCAGTACTCCTCCTGAACGCCAAGGTCCCAGGGGCGAGTCGCCGTATGCATAGCGCAGGGCTGAATTGGTATTGCCCAAGCCGTATTCCTTGCCGCTGTAGCCCGAGAACACCATCACGTATTTGTTGCCCACCTGACGGATGCTACTGGCTTCGAAGAAATTAAAGTCCAGCGGGTTCTGTCCTTCATAGAGTGCCTTGTACTCGCTGCCGGGCTTGTCGAGCAAACGGCCGTCGGCACTGCTGGCAGGGATGAAGGGATCGATAGGCTCTGTGCCTTCACGCTTTGAGTACATGGTGTTTTGGTCAAGCTCGACAGCCGTGGAATGCTGGAATCCGTAGAAGACGTAGGCGCGGAAACCTTTGTTATAGTCTTTGTCTTTCTTGTCGGTGATGTTCTCCACGAACACCGATGGGTCGAAATCGATGAAAGAGCCGGGCACACACTTTGTACCGTCTTCAGTAAGATTAACAGGAGTGAAAGGGCCGTCAGGACGGTCGCCGCGGCACACCATCGGCACGCGCTGCCATCCGCGGGAGTGAGGGTAGAGCCAGTAGGTCTTCTTGCCCGTTATACGGTTTTTCACTTCCACCAGGTCTGGGGCAAACATTGTGTCCCATTGGCCGTTGACATAATGGGTGAAGATGGGGCCTTCGTCGCGCCATTGACTCAGGTCCTCCACAGGCGCCGACCACATACGGATGTCAGGGCCGCAATAACGAGTGTAGGCTACGTCGTGGGAGCCGATGATGTAGGCTCGAAATTTTCCTGGATTGTCAGGATCTTCAAATACTCGGGGTTCTCCGTCGGGCACGTGTTCCCATAGAGGGAGGTAGGGATTCTGTGCTGAAACAGCCAGACCGGCGAGGAGTCCGGCGAGGAGCAGGTTGATTCTCTTCATTTTTCGCTTGGTTAATAATAATTCTGGTTTTGAGTGCAAAATTAAGCAATAACCGAGGAAAAACGATTATATTACGTTTCACAGACTTTTCGCTATGTTTCCTGCTGCGCGCATTTGTTTCTTTTTCTTTTTCTCACGACATATTTTTTTATTGGGAACGTCAGTAAACCTTTATTTCCTGTTGCCCCGTCATGGCGCGGTAGGCATTGTGGGCCAGTGCCGTCAGTTCGTCCTCGCCTGGGTAAATGAATATCGGGGCTATCCACGAGAGGCGGGTCTTCAGTCCGTCGCAGACATACTGGCTGTGCGAGATGGCTCCCGTGAGGATGATGGCATCCACATGGCCGTTGGTGGCGGGAGTGAGCGAAGCCAACCTGCGGGCCGTCTGGTAGATCATGGCGTCGAGGATGAGTTTGGCATGTTCGTCGCCATCCTTGATACGGCGTTCCACCTCGCGTACGTCGTTAGTGCCCAGGTGGGCCGTCAGTCCGCTGTGGCCGTTGATTTTGCGGAGCATTTCCTTCTCATTGTATTTTCCTGAGAAACACATCTTCACCACATCCACGGGCGAGAGCATGCCCGCGCGTGAGGGAGAGAAGGGGCCGTCGCCGCTCAGCGCATCGCTGCATTCGATAGCCCGTCCGTGATGGTGCATGGCGAAAGAGATGCCGCTGCCCAGATGGCAGACAATCAAGTTTTGTTCTTCATACTTGAGACCGTGTTCATTGCAGTAGCGCTTGGCTATCTCGCGCTGATTCAGGGCATGCCAGATGGTCTGGTGAGGCATTTCGGGGATGCCCGTGATGCGTGCCACGGGGTCGAGCTCGTCCACCACGCCGGGGTCAACGGTGAACGCGCGGCATGGTTCCTTGCTGTGAGCCTTGCGCACGTCCTCTAATTCGCGGGCAAAACTCAGGGCGATGAGTGACCCCAGGTTGCAGGCATGGTGGATACGTGGGTTGCGGGTGTCTTCAATCACCTTGTCGTTCAGTTCATAGACGCCGCTCTCGATAGGTTTCACCAGTCCGCCTCGTCCCACGATGACGTCATAGCTGTCGTCGAGTGGGAATCCCTGCTGCTCAAGTTCCTTCACAATCGACTCTTTGCGGTAGTCGAACTCATCCATGATGAAGGGGTATCGGCAGAGTTCGTCGAAAGGGTGGTTGATACAGGCGTGCATCACAATTTCTTCATCGATGAATACGCCTATCTTTGTGGAAATCATTCCAGGATTGATGGCCAGTATTTTCATAAAATAAGATTTTTAGTTTTGTTATAGTTTTTGAATCTTGTTTCTAGGAACCCTAGAATCCAGAGCCCTCCGCCTACCTTGCAGCCTGCGCGCAGGCCATGGCCAGCGAGTTGTACTTGGTCACCTCGCTGTCGCTGCGCGAGGTGATGCTGATGGGACAGGCTGCTCCTTGCAGTCCTACGGCCACCTCGGCATCGGTGATGGTGGTAACGGTCTTGTAGAACACGTTGCCAGCCTGTATGTCGGGCATCATCAGCACGTCGCTGTCACCGGCCACCGGCGTGTCGAGTTTCTTGATGATAGCAGCCTCTTTGTCGATGGCGCATTTCAAGTCGATGGGGCCGCCCAGGATGGCGGGACCGAACATGCCGCTCTGGCAGTCCTCTATGAGCTGGGCATAGTCCTCGGTGACGGGAAACTTCGGCGAAATTTTCTCCGTGCAATGGATGAGCGCCACCTTGGGTTGCTCAATGCCATACACCTTGCAGAGGTTGACGGCATACTGTATCATTGCTCGGCGCTGCTCAAGCGTGGGATAGGGGATGACGGCCACGTCGGTGATGAACAGCAGCTTGTGGTAGCTGGGCAGTTTCATGGCAGAGATATGCGAGATGACGGCTCCCTTGGGCAGCAGTCCTTCTTCCTTGTTGAGCACGGCCTTCAGCAGCACGTCGGTGTTCACAATTCCTTTCATGATGGCCTGTGCCTCGCCTTGACGCACCATTCTTACGGCTTTGGCGGCCGATTCCTCAACGGTGTCGCAATGCACGTTGACGACTTTTGCCCATCCTTCCACTTCGGCCCGTCGGATGGCCCATTGTGAGTGTTCGTCGTTGGCTTCAACAGCCACTACTCTTACCGGTTCTTTTCCTTTCAGACTTTCCCTAAGTATTCCGAAATTGCTGATTGCTTCCATATTGTTTTCAACGTGATTTGAACATGATTGAATTCTTTTGCAAAAATACAAAACAATTTTGAATCCGCCAACTGTCTGTTCCGATTTTTTGTCACGAGGCTATTCCACCACCACGGTCTTAGTGGTAAAGTTGGAAAAAACGATGATCTGTACGCCTTTTTCTGTCTCTTTTACGGGTATCCCCTGCAGGTTGTATCTGGCCACCTCATAAGGATTCTCGTTTCCAACCTCTATGCTTTGGATTTTCGATAGACTTGCCGGTTCGCTTTTCGACATGATGACGATTTCATGATCGTCAGTACCGGTTCCGAATGCTTTCTCCAAGACAAATCCCTCTTTACTCAACAAATTCATCAGCTTTCCCATCGTCATGTCGTCAGAAGAATACCCGGTGTAGTAATAGTCCTTAATGCCGGTTGGAATATCGCCTGTGAGATATAGCGTGGAGCCGAAGTTGTTTGATTCGCTTATCTTAAGACCGTCGCCGAGAACGATCTGTACGTAACTCTTTTGTGCAAGCCCTGCCAGTGGCATGGCCAGGAACATAAACAATAGAATCTTTTTCATAATATAAAACGCTTTAAGTTGATTACCAGCCGCAAAAATACAATCTTTTTTGTAGATAAGCAAATGATGAAGGGGCTTTTTTCAATCCTTCAACGAGAAGAGGAAGCGTTCTTCTTGGTAAGTCCAGGTGGCAATGCCGAAGCGGATGAAGCGGGCCAGCAGACGAATCACTTTGTGGCGGGGCAGTCGCGCAAGCCTTACCGTCTGATTGAGCGTCGCCGCAGGGTGTTCGCGGAGCGCGGCCAGTAGTTGGGCCTCGTCGTTGCTGTAGTGCATTAGTGCCCCTTGTCGCGACGACTCCTGCCGCCAGATGTCGAGATGCACGGGCGATGCCAGGATGTTCTCGTCGTGGATGCGTATATAGGCGCGGCGCTTGCCGTCGGTAGTCAGGGCGAAAACAGGTTTCTGGGGCGATGGCGGCACGGTGGCTATCACCACGTTGCGGCCCTCGGCATGCAGGGTGTCGAAGTGGATGGAGGGCTGGGGCTCGCAATACTTGTAGGCGGCAGAGTGCATCATGTAGATTTCCTCCTCGGAGCGGATGCCCGAGATGTGGCCGTCGTCGCGCACGCCGATGAGCAGCCGTCCGCCGTCGGTGTTGGCAAAGGCTGAGACGGAGCGTGCCAGTTTCTCGGCGTCCATCACCTTGTATTTGAAGTCCTGCTGCTGGTGTTCGCCCTGTGCTATGAGCTGCTGCAGGTATTGCCGGTCGCTTGAAAATTTCATCTTATTTCGCTTTCGCCTGCAAAATTACGAAAATAGTTTGTATTTTTGCCATGATTTTCGTCTTGCTCAAAGAAAAAATCACTAACTTTGTACCCACAACGAAAAATAAAGTCATGAACGAAACCGAACGTATATTACAGCTTCGCCGCGAGCTACACGAGCATAACCATCGCTATTACGTTGAGAACCAGCCTACGATCACGGATCAGGAATTCGACCTCCTGATGCACGAACTGCAGGACCTTGAGGCCCGCCATCCCGAGATGGCCGACGCCAACAGTCCCACCCAGCGCGTGGGCAGCGACCTGAACCAGGAGTTCCGGCAGGTGGCCCACAAATACCCCATGCTCTCGCTCTCGAACACTTACAGCGAGCAGGATGTGGCCGCCTGGTACGAGAGTGTGCAGAAGGGACTGGAGGGCGAGCCTTTCGAAATATGCTGCGAAATGAAGTACGACGGACTGAGCATCTCGCTGACCTACGTGGACGGACGCCTGACGCAGGCCGTCACCCGTGGCGACGGAGTGTATGGCGACGACGTGACGGCCAACGTGAAGACCATACGGAGCATTCCGCTGATAGTGACTCCCCACCAACTCCCCCGAGGGGGAGAGCCGGAAGCCTCCCCCCAGGGAGGTTTGGAGAGGGTTCCCTCTTTCTTTGAAATCCGCGGCGAGATTCTGATGCCCTGGAAGTCGTTCGAGCGGCTGAATGCCGAGCGCGAGGCTGCCGAGGAACCGCTGTTTGCCAATCCCCGCAATGCGGCCAGCGGCACGCTGAAGTCGCAGAAGTCGGAGGTGGTGGCCGGGCGCGGACTGGATGCCTACCTCTATTATTTATTAGGTGACGACATCCCCTGCGACGGACACTACGAGAACCTGATGGCGGCAAAATCGTGGGGCTTCAAGATATCGGAGGGGATGAAGAAGGTGAACACCCTTCAGGAGATTTACGACTTCATCAACTACTGGGACAAGGAGCGCAAGAACCTGCCTGTAGCTACCGACGGCATCGTGCTGAAGGTGAACTCCCAGCGCCAGCAGCGGCATCTGGGATTCACGGCCAAGTCGCCCCGATGGGCCATCGCCTATAAGTTCAAGGCCGAAAGGGCCTGCACGCGGCTCAACGAGGTGACCTATCAGGTGGGACGAACGGGAGCCGTGACGCCGGTGGCCAACATGGAACCCGTGCAACTGGCAGGTACCACGGTGAAGCGTGCCACGCTGAACAACGAGGACTTCATCAAGAACTTCGACCTGCATATCGGCGACTATGTGTATGTGGAGAAAGGCGGTGCGATCATCCCGAAGATCGTGGGTGTAGACCTAGACCAGAGACCCATCATCGAACCGCATGTGCAGTTTATTCAACGTTGTCCGGAATGCGGTACGCCACTGGTGAGATATGAAGGTGAAGCAGCGTGGTATTGTCCAAACGAT
>JAEEGL011434483.1_pt1 | contig 13421 bp, 14 predicted proteins | sample 9134231 | NCBI WGS metagenome assembly JAEEGL01 (sample SAMN16246548, study PRJNA631951) | gut metagenome | biome: gut microbiome; feature: rumen; material: fiber-attached | host: Bos | place: Iran: Karaj | collected 2018-10 | reverse complement strand
TACAAAAGAGTTGGAATAAGACACTTGTTGGAAGTATTATGGATTCTGTTGGAGAAAACTTGATATTCAATCTTACCAAAGAGGCCTATCTGCAAGTAAAGCCCAAGAAAGTACGTCAGTTGCAGTTGGTCATGGGTGAAATAAAAAATAAAGAATAGTATGAAAGCATTTTTATTTCCAGGACAAGGCTGCCAGAAAGAAGGTATGGGGAAAGACTTGTATGAGCAGTTCCCGAAGGCGAAGGCCATTTTCGAACAGGCCAATGACATTCTTGGCGAGCGTTTTTCCGATGTGTTGTTTACGGCCTCGGAAAGTTTTCTGATGGATACCCGCTACACTCAGATGGGTATCTTCCTCTATGAGTGTGCATTGGTCGAAGGACAGAAGGAAGTCCATGCCGATTGCGTGGCTGGTCACTCTTTAGGCGAGTATGCTGCGTTGGTGGTATCAGGTGTGTTGTCTTTTGAAGAGGCTGTGCCTTTCATTAAGAAACGCGGCGAAGTGTTTTATGAGGCCTTCCAAAAACACCCAAGTGCCATGGGTGCCATCATCGGAATTCCTGAAGAACAGGTGCTTGAAGTGTTGAGGCAAGTGAGTGATGAAGATGGTGAAAACCTATACATTGCCAATTATAATGGTCCAGGCCAGTTGGTGGTTACCGGTGCCAGGGCATCTGTGAAGAAAGCCTGTAAGATCCTGAAAGAAATGGGTGCAAAGCGTGCCTTGGTACTTCCGCAGAAAGGTGTGGGCCATTCCCCTAATTCTGCCGAAGAAGGCCGGATTTTGGGAGAGGAGTTGAAGAAACTTCATTTCAGAGAGGCTCAAATACCCATCTATCAAGATGCTGACGGAAATCCACATACTGACCCCAAGGAGATACTTGACAATCAGATTAAACTGATGACGTTCCCTGTGCAATGGACCAGGATTACTAACAATATGGTTGCCAACGGCGTGACGGAATTCTACGAGGTGGGCACTGACGATACATTGGAAAAGATAGTGCATCGAATGTACCCCGACTTGCATCAGCAGTCTTTGCTTGACATAGATACCTATAAAGGCAAAATCAAGAATTTCAAAGAAATAAAAGAATAAACGTTTTATTATTAATCATTAAACTATTTAGAATTATGACATTAGATGAATTTGTAAAGGCATTCGCTGCCGAGTTTGATGACACCCCAGAAGAGCAGTTTACTCCTGCTACCAACTACAGGGAACTGGATGAGTGGGGCTCACTTGTGGCCTTGTCCATCATTTCGATGATTGATGACGAAATGGACGTCCAGATTACGGGTGCCGACCTGCGTGCGGTAAAGACCATCGAGGAACTCTACAACGCGGTCAGCGCAATGTAATGAAAAGGAGCGAGCCATCGTTCATTGGGCGATGGCTCAAACCAATTGATAATAAAACGTAGAAACAACATAATATGTCATTTCTGAGCATTAACAACATCAAGATCGTCGGACTTTCCGCTGGCGTGCCTGAAACGGTGATTGAGACGGACACCTACGACCTCATGACGCCCGAACAAATTGAGCATTTCCTTGAATCCACGGGTGTTGAACGTCGTCGTCGTGCCTCTGCCAACCAGTGTACGTCCGACCTATGTGTCGCAGCAGCAAACCAACTGATAGAAGAACTTGAATGGGATCGTCAAGAGGTTGACTTGTTGGTCTTCGCATCTCACACTGGTGATTATAAATTGCCATCAACATCATGTATCCTTCAAAACCGCCTTGGACTTCCGACTGAGTGCATGGCGTTCGACATCAACCATGGCTGCTCGGGCTTCTTGTATGGGTTGAGTATTATCGCTAACCTGATGTCGACAGGCAGTTTCAAGAAAGGATTATTGCTGGTGGGAAACACCCAAACGAAAAATGTGAACTACGAGGACAAGAGTACCTATATGATATTTGGTGATGCCGGAGCTGTGGCGGCTTTGGAGTATGCGCCCGAAGGAGGCGATTCGCTTGACTTCCATTTTATGACCGACGGCTCAAAGCTGGAGTCTGTGTATGTTCCTCATGGTGGTTATCGTCATCCTATCGCTCCCGAGTCGTTTGTGGTGGAGGATTGTGGTGACGGCATACACCGCAACAAGACCAATCTTATCATGAACGGTACCGATGTGTTTGGCTTTGCCAACAAGCACCTTCCAAGGTCGGTCAAGGCTCTCGTGGAGCATTATGGCATCGACAAGGAAAAGGATGTGGACTATTTTGTCATGCACCAGGCCAACAAGTATCTTTGCGACAGGGTGTTGAAGAAAGCCGAGATTCCTGCCGAAAAAGCCTTCTTCTCCTATAAGAATTTCGGCAATTCGTCTGGTGCTTCCATTCCGCTTACAATGGTCACCGAAATGAAAGATATTCTTGGGACGGATGCTAGAAAGAACATCCTTTCCACTGCTATCGGAGGTGGTTTCTCCATCGCATCTGCCATGATGAAAGTCGGAAAGATTCATTGTCCCGATTTGGTGATTGTCAAAGACGACCCTCAAAACATTTGGCCAGGATAATATGAAGCATTTAGTTATTATTGGAACTGGCAACATCGGTCAGATTGTACATTGGTACGCCACCTTGTGCAAGGACTATGGGGTCGAGTGGGACATCAAGTGCCATATCGATGATGTGGAGAATTATGATATCGAGCCCGATGATGTTTTCATCTGTGCCGATGTGAAGCCTGCTGACAGGTTAGCTCATTCCGCTGTGATTAGAGAGAAAGGTGGACAATTCATCAATGTGATTCATCCTATGGCCAATATCGCTCCATCAGCACAATTGGGCACAGGTATTATCGTAGGAGCTTTCTCAACAGTCTCAATCAACACGGTTATCAAAAACGATGTCATTATACAGGATCACTGTAACATCGGTCACGATGGCGTTGTTGAACAAGGTTCCCATTTGTATGTAGGAGTGAAGTTGTGCGGCAGGAACAAAATTGGCGAGCAGTCATCATTGTTTACGGGTTCCATCATCTATCCTGATGTGAAAGTCGGAGTGGGTTGCACGGTAGGGGCTGGTAGCGTGGTGAGCCGTAAGGTGAAAGACGGCGAAACCGTGTTGGGAAATCCCGCAAAAAAACTTGAATTATAACCATGGCTACATTTAAAGTTGAAAATGTCCGTATTGCAGGTGTTTCCGCTTGCATCCCGAACAACAAGATAGAGAACAAAGACTCCCAACTTTTCGATACCGAAGAAGAAAAACTGAAATATATCGACATGGTGGGTGTTGACACCCGCTATGTCACAGATGAGAACACCTGTTCTTCCGATTTGTGTTTCGCTTCTGCCGAAAAGTTGCTATCAGATTTGGGCTGGAACAGGGAAGAAATCGATTGTCTGGTCTTTGTGACCCAAACACCTGATTATAAATATCCTGCGACAGCATGTATTCTTCAAGCCCGTCTTGGATTGTCTATGTCATGCTTGGCATTCGACGTGTCGATGAGTTGTCCTGGATGGATTTACGGATTGTCTGTGGTATCATCTCTGCTGTCGGCTGGAAAGTTACGCAAGGCTTTATTGCTGACTGGTGAAACGGTATCCAAGTTGCGTTCACCCTACGATAAGGTCAATTTGATTACAGGTGATGCTGGCACGGCCACTGCTTTGGAGTTTTCCGAAGAGGCCTCACCCATGTATTTCGATTTGAACACCCAAGGTGACAAATACGATGTGGTATGGATTCGTGACGGAGGCTACCGCAATCCGTTCAACGAGCATTCCCTCGATTATGAAAAATGCGAGGACGGGGTGGTGCGCAACGGTGTGCAGACCTATATGGATGGCGCAAGCATCTTTGGCTTTGCCATCAAGAGAGCGCCTGAAAGCATTAGAAGGCTGATGGAGACTTTCTGCATAGAGGATGAAAAAGTGGATTATTACTTGTTACACCAAGCCAATAAGGTGATTAACGACAAGATTATCAAGAAGCTGAAGTTTGCGCCTGAGAAGTTCCCTTCCAACATCCGTGAATATGGCAATACCTCCTCGACGGCTATTCCGCTGATGATGGTCTGTCGGCTTAGGAATGATTTGGGAGAAAAGAAGAGTGTAGCCTGTGGTTTCGGTGGTGGCTTGGCTTATGCAAGCACTTGCTTCACAACAGATAAAGATATTGTTTGCTCGGAATTAGTAACTATATAAATTTCAATAAATGAACAATCCATTTAGTCTTGAAGGAAAAGTTGTCCTTGTAACGGGAGCGTCATCGGGCATCGGGCAGGGAATAGCGATAGCCTGTTCGAATATGGGCGCAAAGGTTGTTCTCAATGGTAGAAATGAAGGCCGTTTAAAGGAGACTTTTGATATGATGTCGGGCGATGGCCATTTGATAGTACCGTCAGATTTGGCTAAGCAAGAAGGAATAGATGTATTGATTGAGCAATGTCCTTTGCTGAACGGAATTGTTCATAGTGCAGGAATCCCTAAAATCTGTGGGGTCAAGCATATTTCCCGTAGCATTATTGAAGATGTAGTGAATGTCAATGAAATAGCGCCCATCCTTTTGACTTCTGGATTGTTGAAGAAGAAAAAAATACAAAAACAGTCTTCCATCGTTTTTATTTCTTCATTGGCTGGTGTGTATACGACTAATATAGGAGAAGCCCCTTATGCCACGACAAAAAGTGCTATCAGTGGTTTTTCAAAGACTGCTGCATACGAACTTGCTGCTCAAGGGACTCGAGTAAATGCAATTTGTCCAGGCATGGTGGTCACTCACATGGTGACCAGTGGGAACCCTGACTTTGATAATGAAGAAACACGTAAAGAAATGTTAAAGCGTTATCCACTGAAACGTTTCGGCACACCTGAGGATATCGCCAATGGCGTAGTGTTCCTTTTGTCGGATGCGTCAAGTTGGATGACGGGAACAAATATGGTAATTGATGGAGGCTATTCTTTAGCATAAAATAAGAATGATGAACGAGATTTTTTCTTTAGAAGGCAAGAAAATACTGGTGACAGGAGCCTCTTCGGGTATAGGAAGAGCAATGGCAGTCGAGTGCTCAAAAGCAGGAGCTACCATCATATTGACTGCGAGAAATGAGCAGCGATTGCAAGAGACGTTGGAGTTGATGGCCCCAGGAGAACACGTTATTTGTCCGGCCGATATGATGAAGGAAGAAGAGGTAGTCAATTTGGCTCAAAGCATTGATGACAAGTTGGATGGTGTGGTCTTGTGCGCTGGAATCAACGATAAGTTGATTGTGAAGATGATTTCCAATACTGACATTGACAAGATGGTTTCCACCAATTTTACCGGTCCGGTCAGGTTGATACAGAGTTTGTTGAAGGGGAAGAAAATCAATAAGTATTGTTCCTTTGTATTTATGTCTTCTGTGTCTGCGTTCTATCCCTCTGTATCCAATGCTTTGTATGCATCAACCAAGGCGGCAATCACGCAATTTTCCAAGGTCTTGGCTTTAGAAGTGATGTCATTGAAAGCGCGTGTGAATTGTATTGAGCCTGCTTTTGTTGAAACAGATATGATCAACAAGTATCCGCCAGAAGTTCTTGATGAAATCCGTGCCAACTATCCACTTGGGCGCTTTGCTAAACCCGAAGAGATTGCATACGCAGCGATATATTATCTTTCGGATGCCAGTCAATTGGTGACAGGTACTTCATTGGTCATTGACGGTGGTTACACTTTGAGATGAGTATGAGAATACGGCGCTTTATCAATAGTCCTGTTCCTTCCAATACCTACATTATCGAGGACGATATTTCCAGAGAATGTGTGGTGGTGGATCCAGGTACCGATGGTAGCGCGGAGAATAGCGGTTATATTAAGAACGGTGGTCTGGTTCCAAAATATATATTGCTGACACACGGCGATTTTGATCATGTTTGGGGTGTCAATGCACTAAAGGTAGCTTTTCCATATATTCAAATCGTTGCAAGCAAGGAAACCGCCCGATTGACCTCTATTCCACAGAGTTATTTCAGTGCGCTGTATTTTGGCAAGCCCGAGCCTTATAGTATTGAAAAGATAGATTACATCATTGATGAGCATAATAACCAATTAGTTTGGCAAAAGAACAAGATACGCTTCATTCAAGTACCGGGACACACTTCGTGCAGCAATATCATTCTTCTCAACGATATGATGTTCAGTGGCGATACGATATTGAAAGACACCAAACCATTTATCCAGAAACGGCATGGAGGGAATAAAGATGCTTTCAAACAAAGTGTAAGGATGATTTTGGATTTATTTGGAGATGATACAAGGGTGTATCCAGGGCATGGGGAGGAGTTTTGCTTGGGTGAGGTTAGGGACTTTTATGAAAACTATTTAAACTTATGAACATACCCTTTCTTTCCTTAAAAGACGTTACAGCGCTTCACGGTGAGGAGATCAACGAAACGGTTAACAGCGTAGTAAAAATGGATAAGAACTACATTATAAGATAAAGATAAGCAATTCTTAGATAATGGTAACAATAGATGAGAATATACCGGGAAAAGTGTTCAACGAGGAATATACTGTGATGGTAAGTTCTTCGGTACATGGATTTGAGACGGAATTGGACCTCATATTTTCTCTACTTAAGCAGTTGGGGTATAAGGTGATTATGTCAAAGGCGGGTACACTAAAGGTGAATCCACGACTTGGGAACTTTGAAAACTGCCTTAAAGCTGTGGAGAGCAGCAATTTATTCATTGGCATCATCCGTCAGAATTGCGGCACAGGTGTCAGTAACAACGAGAGCATCACCTTTCAGGAAATCAAATACGCCCGTGAATGTGACAAACCATGCTGGTATGTCATAGAGGATAAAATTCAGAATTCCAAAGAGTTGTTGCGCTCACTGGAAATGAGGGAGCATCCTAGTACTCATAGTAAACTGTTTAATTGGAGCGTAGCCCGTTTCTATGATATCACGGTCAGAATGAGGAAGAAGTTGCCTAAAGTGATGGATATGTTCCGTCCTGACAAGACACATACCTTTGACGAAGAGTGCTTCAAGATGGAGGACTTTGTAAACCAGAAATGGAAAAACAGGGCAGAAGTAACAGGCAATTGGATGCAATATTGTAAGAACTGGAGTGACATAGAACGATTTCTCCTTACCAATTTTTCTGACAGGGGGCTTATAGAATCCATTTTATTGTGATGATTATGAACGATTATATATTAGACTATCTTTTCCAGAATCCCTCAGAAACATTCTGGATGGAACATCTAGAAGTTACTGCTGTGGCCAAAGTGGTAAGTGCTATTGCAAATGGTAATGGCGGTTCGCTTGTGGTAGGTGCAAGTGATGCGGGGGTGATAGTTGGGTTGACGAAAGAAGATATTGAAGCCGTTATCAAGGCAATAGGAACAGAAGTCAAGCCGTTTCCTCCATTCTCAACATCTATCGTTGAACGTGATGGTAAACAGGTTTTGTTAATCAATGTTTGGGCTGGAAATAATAAGCCATATACTTGTTTCGATGCCTATTATATTAAATATGCTGACAAAATCAGAAAGGCATCGATAGAAGAAATAACTCAAGTGTCTTCTTTGCAAGAGGAAATGAACGTGGGATGGGAAAGGCGTTATATTCCTGGCGTTGAAATGACAGACCTGAACGGCATTGTTGTGACGAGAGTTAAAAGAGAGTTGATAGAGAGTGGTAGGATAGCGACAGATGCCAGTGACAAGACCGTGCTCAGGAGTATGGGGCTATTGAATGGAGGGCATATCACCAATGCGGGCGTTGTGGTTTTTGCAAATCATCCATCCTCTTTTTTGCCTCAGACACGGATAAGAGTATCGGTGTATGGCGGTGATGATGATACACAGTTGCAGGATGTGCGACTATTTGATATTAATCTTATAAGTGCGGTTGACGATATAGTAGGATATGTCTCTTCGCTTTACCCACAGACTTTATCGGTAGAAGGACTCTTTCGCAGCGAAATACAACAGATTCCAATGGTAGCCTTAAGGGAAGGTGTTCTTAATGCCGTGGTGCATCGTATATATCAAGACTATGATTCGTATGTAGCGGTGAATATCTATAACAATCGATTAGAGATAGTGAATTCAGGAGAACTGTATGGTAATCTGAAGGTAGAAGACTTATCTAAAACACACCAGTCTGTCTTGCGCAATCCCGACATTGCCAATGCGCTTTTTACTATGAAGTATATTGAGATGGCCGGAAGTGGAACACTCAGAATCATTGAGGAATGTAAAAGGAACGGCAATGTTTCGCCCCGATGGAAATCGGAAGGTGGTTTTGTGACGCTTATATTTCCAGGAGTTCAGCATAGTGACATTGCACAGGGAGTGAGTCATGGGATAGAGGTGGGAAAGTTATCCTCTGACATAGCTGTTCAAAAGTCGCTGGAACTGATTTTGAGCTATATGCGAACGCATGGCAAAGTGAAATTGCCCGAAATAGCTGATCTGACGGGGAAGAGTTATGCTAGTGCAAAACGTTATATGCGCATTTTGAATGATGCGGAACTGATTATATTTGAAGGAAATTTGAGAACAGGCGGATGGGTAATAAAAAAAGATATTAAGGTGTGAGTCCGATTGTAATCCCGATTATGAGCTCATTTGTGACCCCAAACGTTAGCTCAATTGTGAGCTCATTAGTGAACCCGATTGGCATCTAAATAGGGAATAAAGGAAAGAGATAACATTGACTTTAACGGAAACGTAAAATACAATTATATTATGATTCCCTTTTTATCTTTAAAAGACGTAACAGCACTTCACGGTGATGAGATTAATGCCGCCGTGACCCGTGTGGTGAATAGCGGGTGGTATCTTCAAGGCGAGGAAAACAAACGCTTTGAAGAGCACTACGCCAACTATATAGGCACAAAATATTGCATAGGCTGTGCCAACGGACTTGATGCACTGATTTGGATTTTCCGAGCCTATATCGAGATGGGCGTGATGCAACTTGGTGATGAGGTAATTGTCCCAGCAAACACCTATATTGCCACTATCCTTTCTATCACCGAGAACGGTTTGACTCCTGTGTTTGTAGAACCTAAGTTGAATACGTTGGAAATTGATGACGACAAGATTGAAGCAGCCATTACCCCCAAGACAAAAGCGGTCTGCATCGTGCATCTATATGGACGCTGTGCTTACACAGAGAAGATTGGCGCATTGTGCAAGAAGTACGGTTTGAAATTGGTTGAGGATAACGCCCAAGCTCATGGTTGTCATGCTTTGGTAAAAACTGACAACTCTAATCTTTTAAACAACTCTCAACTCTCAACTCTCAACTCTCAACTAAAGAGAACGGGTTCCATCGGCGATGCCGCAGGCCACAGCTTTTATCCTGGCAAAAACCTAGGAGCCTTAGGCGATGGCGGTGCAGTAACCACTAACGATAAGGAGCTTGCCGAAGCCGTTCGTATTTTGGCCAACTATGGAAGCCAAAAGAAGTATGTGTTTAAGTACACGGGACGCAACAGCCGCTTGGATGAGATCCAAGCCGCGGTGCTTGATGTGAAACTGAAATATCTTGATGAGGATAACAAGCATCGCCAACAGATAGCGGCTTATTATTACGAAAACATAAAGAACAAAAGCATCACACTTCCCGACAGATTGCCGGATGCGCAAAATGTCTATCATCTGTTCCCCATTTTATGCACTCGTCGTGATGAGCTCCAGGAATATCTCAAGGCGAATGGTGTGGGAACCGTGATACATTATCCCATTCCTCCTCATAAACAGGAATGTTACAAGGAGTGGAATGACAAATCATATCCTATCACAGAACGAATTCATGACATGGAATTGAGCTTGCCTATTGGACCGGCTATTACAATGGAAGAAACCAAAAAGGTGATTGAGTTATTGAAAGGTTTTTAAAAACACAAATGGCTGAGGAAGGAATAAAAAGCAAAACCATAAATGGCGTAGCCTGGGAAACCATAAACACAGTGCTGAAATTCATTGTGCATTTTGTTGTTTCCATTATTTTGGCACGGTTGCTATCACCAGATGATTATGGTCTGATAGGTATAATAGCTATTTTTACTACTATAGCTGATTGTATTACTATTAGCGGTTTCTTTTCTTCGTTGATACAAAAGAAGAATACTAATGCAGATGATTATAACACCATGTTTATATCAAATATGGTTAGTAGTGGTTTAATGTATGTCATCCTTTTCTTTTGTGCTCCAGCCATTTCGAGATTCTTCAATAGGCCTGAACTTATAGGACTGGTAAGAGTTCAGTCAGTGGTATTAATCATCAGTGCGTTTTCATTAGTTCAAAGAGCTCGTTTCTTTAAAAATCTCAACTTTAAAACCCCTGCGATAATCACTTTTATTTCTTCTGTTTTCAGTGGCATTATTGGCATTACAATGGCTTTTTGTGGTTTTGGAGTATGGGCATTGGTTTATTCAGCCGTTGCCTCCTCGCTTTTAACAACGATACTTAATTGTCTTTTTAGTCGTTGGATGCCAAGTTTGCGTTTCTCATTAATAAGTTTCAAAGAACTATTTGGATTTGGATGGAAAATATTAATTGCGGAGTTGCTGGATACAATTTGGAAACAGTTATATCAAACGGTTGTGGGTAAGTATTATAGCCCTGCTACATTGGGACAATATTCTAGGGGGAAGGGATTTGTAGATATGTTTGCAACTAATATTTATAATATTACAAGAACGGTTACTTTTTCAGCATTAAGTCAGATTCAAGATGATGAAGAGCGTAGAAAAGCGGCTTTTCGCAAAATGATAAAAGTGTTAATCTTCATTACGGCAATATGTTGCTTCGGTGTTGCCGCCGTAGGCAGGTCGATGGTACTTGTACTGATAGGCGAAAAATGGCTTCCATGTGTGGCTTTTTTACAGATACTATGCTTTGGATCATTGCTTTATCCAATCAATGCCACAAACATGAATTTGTTAAAGTCACAGGGAAGAAGCGATTTGTATTTGGTTTTATCCATCATAAGAAGAGTCTTGGAATTAGGCCCCATTTGTTTAGGTATCTTTGTTGATATTTATTGGATGGTCATCGGAAGTGTGGTTACCAATTGGATTGGTTTCTTCTTGTATTCTCATTTTGCAGGCAAAAATATTACATATAGTAGCTGGCGACAATTTGTTGATTTACTTCCGTCCCTAGGTATTGCAACAGCTATGGCAATACCAGTTTGGCTTATGTCATACATAAGTATTAGCCCTTTCATTCTGTTTCCTTTGCAATTGATTTTGGCAATAGGTATTGTAATAGGCCTTTGTGAGTGGATCAAAATGGAGGAGTATATAGAGGTGAGATCAATTGCATTATCAACAATTCGCAAATTCAAAAAGAAAACTATCAGAAAATGAATCAAGGCGTTGTAAAGTTGTACATTAGGTTGAAGAATTATTGGATCAAGTCAAAATTTGATTTGTTGGTTAAACCATTTCTCCGAAGGAAGCCAAAGTACAATAAAAAGTACGACTTTTCGATATGTGCTATATTTAAAAATGAGGTGCGTTTTCTTCGTGAGTGGATAGAGTATCATTCAATGATTGGAATAGACCATTTCTATTTATATAACAACAACTCAACAGATAATTACAAAGAAGTGCTTCAACCCTATATAGAAAACGGACAAGTTACATTTGTTGATTTTCCTGGTGAGCAAATGCAACTAAAGGCCTATTCTGATTTTTACTCGAATTATTCACAAGAGACACAATGGGTTGCTTTCCTAGATATTGATGAGTTTATATGTCCGAATTCCCATTTATCAATAAAGGATTGGATTAAGGCATACGAGCGTTATCCTGTAATTCTTATTTATTGGAAAATGTTTGGAACATCAGGTCTTATGAAGCATGATGATAGCAAGTTGGTGATAGAACAGTATCACGTATGTTGGGAATCTATGTATCATGTGGGCAAATGTTTAGTAAATACGGATTATCCAGTAATTAATTCAAGTGTAGGGTGGTATCATGAACCAATAGTTGCATATCCATTTTTGTGGTGGAAAGTGAAAGTGTATCCTGTTAATCAGTTTTTTAAGAGTGTCGTAGATGAATTAGCAACTGATAAGACTTCTTTCGAAAAACAGCCATCAATACAAATTAATCATTATTGGAGTAAGGCGTGGGAGGTATATGATGCCAAAAGGCAGAATGTTGGAGACGCTGTCTTTAAAGAGAATCCCAAAAAAAAGATTTCTTACTTTTTGTGGCATGAAAACAAGAACTGCAGCACCGATTTTAATATCTATAAATACGTGATGCAATTAAAACTAAAAATGAAGGGAATAGAATAAAAATGCTCCTGACCCAAGATTATGTCAACAATTTGTTTGTCAAGTTCAAGCAAAAAGCCAAAAAAAGTCTTGAACATGACAGATACGACAATTGTCTCAAATATCTGAACACAGCAGCTCGCACAGCCTATACCTTCTACATAGGCTTTACCGATGAGGAAATAGAGGTCATGCTGAAACAGTTGAGCGGACACGTTCAAAAGCGGGAGACATTTGAGGGAAAACCGCGTTGTGTATTCTACGACACCTTCTCACAAGATGCTCAAGGGCTGACGATGCAATATGTTGATGCTATCATTGCTGCGGGATGGGAAATGCTTTACATTACTGAATTTGGTTTGGATGATCCTCGTTCAGTTCGTTTAAAGCAAACGCTTCAAGACTATCCCAAGGCCAAGGTGATGATCGTGTCCCGAAAATTGAAAGGCATGAGCAAGGTGCAATTCGTGTATGACACAATTATGGATTATGCACCTGATAAGTTGTTCATGCATATCCATCCCAGTGCGGTAGAGGCCGTGGCGGCTTTTTATGCGTTGCCCGAAGAAATAACGAAATACCAGATTAACCTTACCGATCACACCTATTGGGTGGGTGCGGGTTGTGTAGATTACTCGTTCGAGTTTAGGGAATATGGAGCCTCGCTTTCCGTGGGGAGACGCGGTATCCCTAGGGATAGGGTATTGCTCATGCCTTACTATCCGATGATGAAGGAAATTGAGTTTGCGGGTTTTCCAAAGGAAGCGGAAGGCAAGGTGAAGATCTTCTCCGGGGCGAGTTTCTATAAGATTATGGACGAGGACGACACGTTCTTCAAGCTCAACAAAGCCATACTTGATGCCAATCCTAACGCGGTAACGTTGTTTGCCGGAGGTGGTGATATGGAGATGCTCAAAGGTCTTATTGAGAAATACGGTCTTCAAGGAAGGTTTATCCCGATAGGACAGCGTAATGATATTTTCGAGTGCTATAAACATAGTGATATATATTTGAGTAGTTTTCCCCAATTTGGAGCGTTGATGGCACAGTTCGCGGCTCATGCAAGACTTCCAATTCTTGCCTATGCATATAGTAGGTCTGGAATTGTGGAGGAAGTGGTATGTCAGAAACATAATGAGCGTATTACTTTCACAGAT
>JAEEGL011280959.1_pt1 | contig 13421 bp, 11 predicted proteins | sample 9134231 | NCBI WGS metagenome assembly JAEEGL01 (sample SAMN16246548, study PRJNA631951) | gut metagenome | biome: gut microbiome; feature: rumen; material: fiber-attached | host: Bos | place: Iran: Karaj | collected 2018-10 | reverse complement strand
TGAGGATGATGGGAACTACTACGATCGTGCATGTCTCTACTCACGGATGGGAAGGCTCGATGAATCCATCGACGCCCTGAGAACTGCTTTTGAAAAGGGTTATCGTAGTTTCTCTCATATTCGTTTGGACGATGATCTAGAAGCTGTTCGCAATCTCCCGGAGTTTAAAGCGCTTATTGAGGAGTATGAGGCAAAACATGCCCAGTACCTCAAAGAGTTCAAATTAGAAATGCCCGAGAAAGATGAAACTATCACAGAGATAGCTGTTAAGCGAAACCCTGGTGGAACATTTGAGATTCCATGTGATATCAACGGTCTTGCTCTTCAGATGATCTTTGATACAGGTGCTTCGGATGTAACAATCTCCTCGGTAGAAGCCAATTTCATGTTCAAGAATGGCTATCTTTCTGAGAAGGACATCAAAGGCAAACGCTATTATCAAGTTGCAACTGGACAGATTAATGAAGGAACAGTTATTACCCTTCGGGAAGTCAGAATTGGAGATGCCATACTTCACAATGTGGATGCATCAGTGGTCAAGAGTCAGAAAGCGCCACTGCTGCTGGGTCAGAGTGCGATGGAACGCTTTGGCGCCATCACCATCGACAACCAGAACAACAAACTCATTATTAAACACTAATCAACAATAGTCATGGAAATCATTCTGATCATTATATGGGTGGTTCTCTCCATTCTTGTCGGAAAGTATGGGGAGGATCATGGAGAGAATAAAGGTTTTCTGATCTTTGTCTCGCTTTTAACCTCACCGTTAATTGGATTCATCATCGCTAGTGTTAACAAGAAGTATTAGAGCAAGTAGAGGTATCTCACAATATAGTTTAACGGCATTCTAGGCCCGCCTTCTATTAGGCGTGAAAGGTGGTCGGCGGGCCTGCCGTTCTTTAACAAGTTAAACGCATATCAAAATGGCAATCGTAATTACATCCATTCTCGCTATCCTTTTCCTGTGCTTATATATAAGCAAGACTCAAGACTATTCAAGTCTTCAGAAAGATAACCACTGGCTTAAAGAGCAGCAGGAACTTGCACGAACAAAATCTAACGAAGAAACTGCCAGCGGTGATCCGCTGAACCAAGATACTGCCATGAAGGCGATTCGTTTCAATGGCTTTGTCCCCGAAGCGGACGGTCATTGGATTAAGTTCATGTCTCAGGGCGAGCGTTTTCTCATCGATGTTGATCGATTCCCTGTCCTTGTGTTGATGAAACATTATAACCTTGACAAGGTCGAGTATGACATGGATCTGATGCATAAGGCAGCGCACCAAGTATCCGATGACATTATTATGGGAAAAGTCCTGTTCACGGGGGACGACGAGGACGGCATTGCCTTCCAGCTCGTCTCCATAGAAAACAAATATGGGCATTTCAGAGACAGTCTTCCTCGATTCATCAATATAATTGAGGAGACCCAGTCACGGATGAGCCACATCTACAACGAGATGGATAAACAGAAAAAAGAAATGGTTGCAATTCCCCGTCAGATTGTTGCAGGCGAAGGGGGAGAGAAGAAAATTCTTTCCTAAATTCTCCATTAAGGGAAGGAAACCTTGAAATTCAACTCAACCGTATATGCTTCCGGGGTATGGGACTCAATGCAATTCTGCATCCTGCCCCGGAAGATTTCGATATACAACCATCTTCTCCTCTAATTCTGGATGCTTGGATAGGATAGTATCTAACTCATCAACGACAGCAGGATCACTATCTTCGAGAGAATCCAGCATCCCGCGAATCATTTCTCCATATGATACCGTTTTCCCATAAGCTGCGCAGAAAGCAAGACGCCAAACCTTGAGTTCTTCCACAAGTGTTTTGGGAAGGTTAAGAGGAGTGTATTCAATTTTTGCCATAATTATGTTGATAACTTCTACAAAAATAAATTATTAATTTAATTAAAACAAATAAAATAAATATTTAATGGGTTGTGATACAAGTAAAGCGCTCCAATGAGGATTATAACGAATACTACCGTGAAACTAAGAGGGATTGTGTAGTTTCCTTTGCCTTACAAAGTTATCGAGCGAAAAAAGTGTTAACTTTATGCGTTTATAACCCCATGACCTATTATTGATATCCTCAAGAAACAGAAACAAATAATGAAGAAGATAGTATCGATAATACTCATTTGCATAATCTGTCCACTAATTGTATGTGCTCAAGATTGGAATGGCTTTGTTTCTGACTATAGAACTGCCATTCAATCATATGAGTCTGGTGACCTCGCAACCAGTATTCAGGCCCTTAAACGGATGGAGCGATTCAGAGATGCAAATACCCAAAAGGGTGCCCAATCGAATAACTCGGATTATTGTTTTGCTAATTCGTTAATTGGTGATGTATACCTAAAACGAGGGATGGAAGAAAAAGGGCTCCCTATTTTGATGGAGGCCTACGAGTTCTTTAAAACACAGGATAATGATGACTATTATGCTCGCGTATGTGACATTTGTCGCAACCTAGCAGACTATTATCATAAAATAGACGATAAAGATAAAGCTTATGCATTTAGAAAAGAAGCAGCAGAGTATTCAAAAAAGCAATCTGGTGCAAATGATGACTCTAAGTTAACTTATTGTATCGATCTTTTGGCTTATGCCCAGGAGTGTATATCTTATGGCACCTGGGAGGAATCGCTAAGTGTTATTGATGGTTTTCAAAAAGTAATCAAAACTGTTAATAAGAATAAGCTTAACAACAACGGCGCATACATATATGATATGCTCCATGAACGTTCCCTTTTATTGCTTGTCAAAACCTATGATAATCTTTCCGGATATGCTTCTTACTCTGGAGACAATCGTAATGCAATAAAGTACTTTAATGAAGGCTACAACATAGCAAAACAAAGCACTGGTTTGTTTTGTTCTATGGAAAAGTCTTTGCTATATATACTTGAATACTATATTAGTAGGGAGCAGAATTCTAAAACTAACGAACTCATTGAGGCCTTTGCAAATGATTATTGTGAGTTAAATGAAGAGCCCGGATCAAAGGAGTATCGTTGCATAGCATGTCTTGCCCTTATTGAACATTCTCTAGATATTAACCTTTATGATACTGCGTATACTATCGCTGATTACTTATACAATCTAGCAAGCAAGAATAGTATTGATGAATTCGCTATGGCTGCAATGGAATGGAGAAGTGTGATCGCAAGATTGCGCGGTGATTTTATTGAAGCGACACAAGTTGATATTGACTTAATTAAACAATCCGAATCAGTCATTCCTCCAGATAGTCTAAAGCGTTATTTCACCGACGCATTTTATAATGTTTACAACTCCACCACACACCTGAGATATTTTGTTCGAAAGACAGAGGGGGCCCCAAATAGCGATAGCTTTGTCCCTGTATATCCTGAAAAAAAGATTCAATCCGCTTTTGATCAGTGGGACTGGCTGATTAATCATGCTACGTCATTATATGGGGCAGACGCTCTTACGGACATTTTGTCTTTCTTAGATCATGGTGATGACTATCGGAATTTTCCTCCCATGACAAGAGGGGATTACGATGATATGCTTTCTCATAAAGCTCTCTATTATAAAGATTATGTTGGATATCTTAATAAGGTAAGGAAGATACGATCCGAGTATGGTTTATCCGACGATCAATTTGTGTTGTTATTATGGCGCTCTAGCTACAACCTCTTCTTAAATTCTTCATACCAAGAAGCTATTGAGTTCCTCCGTGAAATTGAGCCACATTTCGCATCTCAGAAAGACATTTCTGAATGGATATCAAACGAAATGGCTTATTTAAGTAACTGGGGGAATAATAAGTATGATGAAAAGATAGCCAAGGGAGAAGTATATGACCTTAAAGAACGTATAGCAGTTCATAATGATATTCTTTCGCAGGTTGATAGATCGTTCGGGCAGAGTTCACAATACGTAGATGCATTATTAACGAAAGCTCTTGATGAATATGAAAACGGTGATTATGTATCTGCTGCTTCTGATTTCTCATATGCAGATAAAATCATTGTGAATTTGGGATTGAATGGTTTTGATTATGTTTTCCCATCGTTGCGTGGACAATCTCGGTCATATCGAAATCTTCAACAGTATGATAAGTCTCTTGCCGCTGAAATGCGTTTATTACAGTTTCTTGATTCAAATGAATCCGGAGAGACTGGCGTTAATTTAAGCAAGGAATACTATGAAAGTGTCCTCAGCATTTTTAATGATTATTATAGACTGGGAGAGAATAAAAAAGCGCAGAGAGTAATAGATGACGCTATTTCGAGAGTGCATGACACTCGGAACCAAACGGATTTAGAATCAAAGAAACATCTTTATTTAGGTCTTAATCATTATTTGACGGGGTTTATTGATGAAGCTATCTCGCAGGAGAACTATGAGATGGCTATTCGCGATTATGACCGTGCTCTTCTCTACCTTCCCGGTCTTAAAGAGACGGCTGCCGATATCTTTACCTCTTTATGCCTTAATCTCGAGAGAGAGAAATATTTCATCTCTCATAGTGGGGATAAAAAAGATTATGTCGATCGAATTATTGAATTGGGTGATGCGTGCTTTGACCAATCACAGAGTCCTCAAGATACTGTAGCATACAACAAAGCTTTGACCTTGTATATACTCGCAACCGCTTGTAGGGAGGTTGGTGATGGAGAAGATGCAGTAAATCTGTTTAATCGAGCAAACGAAATAATGAAGACCATCCCTCAGATGTTCCAAGAGGATATGGTTTCTAGTATTTATGAATCACTCGCATCTACATATCAAATGATCCTTGGGGATTGGTCATCGGCATTGGATAATCATTCCTTATGTTTTTCAAGACTACTGCAGAATAATGATTCTCAGTCTGCCGTCGTCTTAGATGAATTCTTCGATATGTACCTCGTATATAAGAACGCTATTGCTACTGGAACATCATATGTATTAGACTGGTTAGATGATAAAGGGCATCCTCATTTCTCATACGAGGGGTATATTTCACTCATTAATAAATGGAGGAACTTGTTAGTAGAGATAAAAGAACAACAGGGGAAAAGCTATTTATCTTTGCTTAAAGAAAAATGTACGAAGGAAGAAAACAACCAGTTAGCTAATAACTTTGGCGAGATCGATCTTCTCAGCTCTTCGTTTTATGACGAGTGTAGAGTCAATATAAGATTTCATCGAATTCCTGAATTTGAGCAGTCGTACGATGAATTAATTCGCTCCTTATCATTAAACAACACTTTAACACCCCGAAATGCCTATGTGGTTTCCAGTTATTTGGCAGATGAATTAATTAATAATGGGAAAGGAGATATTGGGTATCAGATTTTCATGAAATGCGACTCAATAATCGGAGCGTCTGAAGGAAGTGAATATGATAGAGAACGAGGGTATTATAGCGAAAAGATTACGACCAAGATGGCTGAGTATCAATGGTCGTTAGGCAATTATTCCTTTGCGAATAGTATCCTGACTAAAACCATGTTTACTGTTGACGAAGACTTCAGGAAACAAATGTACGAAAAGGCAAAAGAGAATTCTCAGGATTCGAATTGGCCAGGTGAGTATACTAATTATGTTGAAACGGTCAATAATAAGTTCCCTTTTTATGACATAGACGAAGAACTATATCAAATAGCTATTCTGGCTCGCTCAACAAGTAATAGTACCCGACGAATACAGTATCTCGATTATGCCATTCGACTTTTGGATAGCACAAAAGGAGAGGACGTCTCGGCTGACACACAAGCGATGCTATATAACGATTATGCTATTTCCATTGAAGATACAGATAAGCAGATTGAATACCTGACCAAGTCGCTTTCTTTTAACCCCGATAATATCGGGACGAGAATTAACCTCGCAAGTGCACTGATCAGCTCGAAACAATATGAAGCAGCTGAAAAACAGATTAAAGTCATTGATGGGTATGTGGAAACGCATTATGTTTCCCCGCGCTGGAAGGACTTAGTCTGCAAGGCAAAGACGGAACTTTATATTCATAATGGCGATAATCGGTTGGCAAGGGAGGTGTTAAAAGAGAATCTTGAGATTATTAAAAGCGATTATCTCTTGAAAACTCAGAGCTTAGGAACTGTATCCAGAGAAAGTTATTGGGATTCAAATTATAGCCTCACATTAGAGGCAATTAATACCCAGGAATGTCTGTTAGGGAATAACGCGTCTTTATCCTATGATGCTGCACTTTTCCAAAAAGGCATTCTCATAAACCAAAAAAGAACTATTCGAGATAATATTCGAGCAAGTAAGGATAGTATTCTTGTCGCGTCTTATAACAAATACCTTCAGGGTATAGCATCTGGTTCTAGCACTTCATATGAAGACGAATCAGAAATGATGTATTATTATGCGAAACACCCTGAATTCGTATCTTCCCTTGTTATTGACAGCTGGGAGAGTGTCCAATCTAGTTTGGACGACAAAGAAATTGCTATTGAGTATAGTCAAGCAGTCAAAGGGGATGATGTATATCTTGTCGCCTTGCTACTTAAAAAGGGGCTAAAGTACCCTGAGATGCAATTCCTTTGTAAAACGGAAGATTTATTAGAAATCCTTAACGAACAAGATACGTATGGCTTCTCAAAGAGCTATAATAAGAAAGACTCTAATAATAACTATCTCCTTTATTCGATGATTTGGGCTCCAATTAAATCGTATTTGAAGGGAATCAATACGATTTACTTCTCAGCTTATGGCCCGGTTTATAATACTAATATTGAATATTTAAGAGAGAATGATAATAGTAAGTATATGGCTGACCTTTATGAAATCCATAGGGTCTCCAGTACTTCTCACATTAGATCTCTAAGCCACAGGAATAGTGCTGGTGCTGCTACTTTGATTGGGAATCTCGATTATGATTATCCCGATACTGGTATCCCCACAGACATGATTTCAACACCAACAGATTTTAGAGGGAATTTGCACGGATGGAGAGCTCTTTATGATACGAAGAAAGAGATTGATGATATCTACAATGCTCTAGTAAATAAATGCTCTGCTGTCTCCGTGTTCCAACAAAGCGACTGCTCTGAGCGTGCTTTTAAGTCACTTCCTCACAACAGTTGTAATATTCTTCATATTGCTACACATGGTTATTATTTCCAAGAAGAGTCATCAGCCCTACTTAAGGAGAAATTCTTTAATCCAAATGAAAAAGAATCTATTAAAGTAGACGCTAGTGATAGATCTGGTCTTATTCTCAGTGGAGCGAATCATGCTTGGCGAGGAGAGCCCATTTCCAAACCAAATGATGGCATCTTAACCGCAGGTGAAATTGAGGGACTTGAATTCTATGATACAGATTTGTTGGTACTATCAGCTTGCCAGACCGCACTTGGAGACAATGGGAGTGATGGGGTGTTCGGTTTGCAAAGAAGTTTTAAAGTCTCCGGAGTTAACACCATCATTATGAGTCTGTGGCAGGTTAATAGTGCCGCAACTCAAGAAATGATGTCTTCGTTCTATGATTCATTATCAAATGGAAAATCAAAGTATGAAGCATTTTCTAGTGCAATTGACCACATGCGAAAGAAAGCACCAGAGTCACCAGAGTTATGGATGCCCTTTGTTATGCTCGACTGATGGTCTTCTATTTCTCAATAAAGAATCTGTTTAGTGGAACCAAAATTACTGCAGAAATAATGATTTGGATTTTTATTGTACCCATTGCTTTACTATTGATCGGCCTCGCTGATTTGCCTACGGGTTATTACACATTAGTCCGTATTGTTGTGTGCCTCGTAAGTGTATTGTCCTGTTATTTGAGTTATAAGAGCGACGAAAAGATTGGAATCGCAACTGTCACTTTTGGCTTTATTGCCTTGTTGTTTAATCCTATCATTCCCATCTATCTTCATGAGAAGGAGATCTGGACAGTGATAGACATAGTAACTGCGATTCTGCTGGGCGCTAGGTATTTCACGTTAAAGAACATAAAATCGTAAGACCCTTACACTTTTGGCTCATATTCCCAAGCTGCTGCAAGTTGTGCTGGAACTGAACTTGTTATAGTTATTTTAAAAGCAAGTTTGTAAATTTGTAGATTACAAGTAGAATGTGAATATAATGTCTTCCCGAAAGACCAGAGTTTTATTGAATGTCGTTCAGGCAGTAATCGTTACCATGATGAGCCTCATCTTGGCAACAACTGCTTTGCACGAGTTGTCATCACTGCTTGACTTCAAGCCTGCAGTTCAAGGGAACGACTTCCAAATATCTGACGTTTACAATAATGTCGCGAACAGTCGTGCTGTTCAGACCCTAAGCGATGATGTAACTATTATTGCTCTTGACGGATGCAATAGAAACGATATCGCTACAGTGATTACTGTAGTGGATTCTCTCAGACCTGCAGCCGTCGGTCTCGATGTTTTGTTCTTCTGGGAGTACGAAGGAGATGAATACCTCATAGACGCTATCAAGAACTGCCGGAATATTGTTCTACCTGTCGAAGTCAATGAGAATGCAGACTCTCTTCGGGGCTCATATTTCTATGACAGGCTGAATAAAGCCCATTTCGGGGCCATTAATCTTGACTCATATTCATTGAGTCAGTCTGTCCGTAGCTTTTGGCCCACAATACATACAGGGAGTTCGACGATTAATTCCTTTAGCTCCGAGATAGTTTCTATTGCTAATCCGACTAGCTTTAATGCGCTAAAATCCAGAAATAGAGAGTCTGAAACTATTTCTTATCCGTCCGTTGAATTCCCTGTAATAGGTTATAGTGACATTCTTGATTCGATCAGTCTTTACACCGATGAAATAAATGGGAAGATAGTTCTGATGGGTGACTTGAATGACGGAAGCGACTATCATGTTACTCCTGTTGATGTGGGAACCCCAGGCGTAAAAATTCATGCTTATATTATCGACACCATACTAAACAATAAATATATATCATCAACTCCAGTTTGGTTGAGTTGGTTGATTGCATTTATTGTATGCTTCATCTTTGTGGCCATCAGCTTTTTCATCAGTGACGTATCGTCTAATCTTGGGAATCTTGTGATGAGAGTACTTCAGGTTCTTTGCCTCTATGTATTCTTTGCATTAGGCTGCAAGGCTTTCATTAACAGACTGCATTACATTGATTTTGCTCCTACATTATTGATGATAGGTCTGGGAATGTTTGCATATGACCTTTGGGTGGGGCTTATTGCCCTTTTTAACTTGGTTTTTAAGAAGAAGAAATAAATGAAACGATCCATTGTCTCTTTGATTATTCTTTTATTCTCGCTTACAATGTATGCGCAAAAAGAGTACGTGGTATATGATTGCGCTTCCAACGTCAAAGTTTTCCATGTTGATACTAAGACATGGGATCCTCTTTCCAAGGGTGAAACATTACGAGAGAATGACATCCTCCAGATTCGGCAGAAAGGATCTGTAAAACTTCTTGATAATAGCACTCGCCGTATTTACAATAATGTTAAAACGGGGAAACAATCGGTTGCTTCCGTTGTTAAGGCATCGGCTAAAAGCGCGGACTCCACATTTGGGAATCTTAATCGGCAATTAGCCAAAAACGTTAAGAATTCTGACCACAGAGGAAAGTATTATTCTACTTATGGCGCAACGATGAGAGGGTATGATGACGATTTATCGTTTACGGACTCTCTGTACTATGCGATTTTTAACGGCATCAATAATCAACACCATTCTGAATATCTTCAATTAAGAGAGACCGTCAATTCTGATGGGACAGTCTCTTTTCTCATAGAGAATGATAGTGATTCTCTTTATTATGTGACGATTGTATATGGGAATTCAACCCGCATTGTCGCTTGTTTTGACTCCGAGATATTTGGGACGGATGTGATGCCTATTGAACCTCACTCTACGGCAAACCTTCAGTCGTTCGGTTTTTCCGCTCCTGATGCTGATAGTGGCTACTACTTAACTGCATCAAAACGAGAATTCTGGATGGAGCCGTTACAGAGCGCACTTCGTTATATGATGAAACCGGATTATGAGGCTGATCCGGATCTTGTATCGGTAATCCCTGCATTATAGGATGAAACGTTTAACGGGCATATTCCTACTTCTCACAATAATAAGTGGCTCCTCTCTTTTCGGTCAGGAGAAGAGAGCGCTGCTTATTGGTATAGGGGAATACGCACCAGAGACAGGGTGGCACCAGATTCATGGAGACAAAGATGTCGCTCTCATGAAAAGCGTACTCCTTCGTAATGGATTTGAAGAAGACAATATATCGACCTTGATTAATGAAGAGGCAACGTTCTCGGCCATTGATGCCGCAATTCTTAATCTCATAACCATATCAAGGAATAATGATGTGATCTTCATTCAGTTTTCGGGTCATGGCCAGCAGATTACAGATAAAGATGGCGACGAGGATGATGGCATGGATGAAAGCTGGGTACCATATGATGCATTTAAGTCGTTTCAGGCGAACGTATATGAAGGTGAACGACATTTTACCGACGATCTTTTATTTGGATATATGTCTCGTCTTCGGAAGAGAATCGGGTCCTCCGGCAAGTTAGTTATCATTTCAGATGCTTGCCATAGTGGTAGTGGCTCTCGGGGTAATACTGACGACGACGATATTGCTAGGGGAACTGATGAGAAGTTCATCATCCCCAATGTCAGCCCATCGAAGCACTTATGGCGCAATCCTGAGGACCATGTGCAATGGCTATTTGTAGGGGCATGCAAATCATACCAAACGAATTATGAGCACCGGTTACCCGAAGGTGGGTATTGCGGTTCTTTGACATATGTCATTTCACATGACTCCAATGATTTCACGACCACTCCTTACCAAGATCTTATTAGTGGATGGAAGAATTCCTTAAAGGCAATCGCAAAGTTCCCTCAAGCGATTGACGAGGAAGGTAGACCAAACCGAAAGAGTCAATACCTATTTTGAGCATGACTGATACAGATTACATCTCCGGATTCAAGAATAATAATGAATCGATCATTTCTTCCTTTTACAAAGAGTATAAGGATCGGTTCTGCTCGTATTTTAAGTCACATTTTGGAAAAACAGGAGAATACCTAACGGACCTTTTCCAAGATAGTTGCCTTATCCTTTGGCAAAACATCCGTGACGATAAGCTTCGCCAAGATAACTTAACGTCGTCTTTATTGACTTACCTGCTATCTGTGGGGAAATATACGATGATGGCTCGTGACCGGAAATACAAAGAGATTCTTGACGATGATGCTATTTCTAGACTTCGCTTTGTAGCTTCAGACGAAGAGGAACTGAAAAAAAGAATCGAACGCGAGGACTTTATTTACCGTGTTGTCTCTGAGATGAAACCGCCATGTTCCGAATTGCTAAAAGCGTTTTACTGGGATAAGTTATCCGGTCAACAGATTGCCCTAAAAATGGGCTACAGTAATTCGGATTCAGTCAAAACTCAGAAGCACAAGTGTATGGGAAAGCTTAAAGCCCTAATGGCTAAGTATCCATCTGAATAGGGTTACAATTCCTTGATTAAAGACATTAAAAACCAGGAATACTGTTATGGAAGAGCGGATTGATAATTACATCACCGGCAAAATGACTCCCGAAGAAATCCTCCAATTCAGAAAGGATTTGAACACGGATATGCAATTGCGTGAGGAATATGAGAGGGTAAAGGAAATCTCAGATGCGATTCAGAGAAGGGCCCTTAAGGATAAGCTTGTCCAGGTGGAGAAGACAAAAAAGAGGAGCCCCCGGTTCAATTGGAGGACACCTATCTATTCTATGGCGGCGGCAGCCTCTCTTGCACTGTTCGTTAATAATGGAGCATGTTATTATGTTTCCAACAGGCTTATGAATACAGCGACTGATTTGTACGCTGAATTAGAGGCTCCTGTGTCACGATCGGCTAACGAGGTCGATGAATTGCTGGAGAATGTTTATGAGAACATTGGCCATGGAGATTTATCCTCTGCGAGCAAGGATCTTGATGCTGTTAGCGTTGCGATTGAAGATCAGATGAAAAAAGAGTATGATAATGCCGAACTCAATGAGTACTATCATTCAATTCTGATGGTTCAAGAACAGGAGGCTGAATGGTATCGTGCTATTATCTTGATGAAGAGGGGAAAGATCTCTAAATCAAAAGCAGCCTTGAAGAGTATCGTTTCAGGGAAAGGATTATATGCGGAACAGGCTCAGGCCCTGCTTGATTCTAAGTTTAACCTGTAATCCGAAAGAGAAATGAAAACAGCATACTGCATCAAATGTGGAAACAAGTTCCCTGAAGAAGCCGCTTTCTGCCCTTTCTGTGGAACCAAGGTCTATCGTCCGGAAGATTCTTCAGAAGATAATGCCCCTTCATCTATTGATGAGCCTATTAACCCTGAAGCTGATCCCGGTTTGGATAATATTAAGGCCGTCAATGATGTTCTGAAATCAGATTTTGTTGCGGGTACAGTTAATGAAGATACTCCTATCGAAGAAGATAAGACGGATCATTATCCCCGGTCTGAGGAGACTTTTTCTCCTAATCCACTCGTGAGTGATTCGGGGAAGACACATCTGAAGAAAGATGTTACTATTGATGAAGATGAGCTTGAAGACCCGAAAATTGGCGTTTGCATCCTTTCGTTCTTTTTCCCGATAATCGGCTTTATTGCAGCTATCTCAAACAGAGGAAAGAACAAAAAGAAGTCAAGGACGTATTCCATGTGGGCGTGGATAGGATTTGGCCTTAATTTTCTGTCAAGCTTGATACAGGCATCAGTGTAAATGCGATTCCGCCACATCTTATTCAGTTTACTTTTTCTGCTACCATCTTTATGCTGGGGGCAGAATACTTTCGTTACTGAAAAGCTAGCTCAGGCGGAAGAGATAAAGTCATCAAAAGGGATTTGTCCCGAATATATCGATATCCTGTTTGAAGCAAGAGATATCGCGATGCGGGAGGGGGAGAATTCTGCCTCTATCAGCATTTGTGAAGATATTTTAGATGCGCTGCAGAAGGTTTTTCCTCAGGAAACAGAGTTAATACAGACTTCTAAACTGTATCTCGCACTTCTGTGTTCAGAGATGGACGACCATGAGAAAGCCTTGCCTCTTTTGAAAGACTGCTATAACAATGTAAAGGGGAAGGACTATGAAATCGAACGTGTTTTACTCTCGGATATTGTTACTGCGCATTACTCTTTAGGAGACCTGAGCGAAGCAATTAATTACCAGAGGCAGCTTAATTCGTTAACGCTCAAAAATGAAGGGAAAGGATATAAATATGCGGGAGGTTTGTTCTGGATTTCCACATTTTATATGGAAGAACAGAATAAGAAAGACGCCATTCGAGTTCTGAAAGAGGCTCTTGATATCCTTGAGTCTGCAAACTTGACCAATGACCGTCTTTACAACGATACAAAATATCGTTACGAGTTACTATCTACGGGGACTTCTTCTATTGAATCTGAGAC
>JAEEGL011010369.1_pt1 | contig 13421 bp, 7 predicted proteins | sample 9134231 | NCBI WGS metagenome assembly JAEEGL01 (sample SAMN16246548, study PRJNA631951) | gut metagenome | biome: gut microbiome; feature: rumen; material: fiber-attached | host: Bos | place: Iran: Karaj | collected 2018-10 | reverse complement strand
TGGTACCCATGATGCAGCAGGCTGAGATGGTCTGCGTCAATCTGGAATGCGCGATCACCGAGATTGAAAAATCGCCTTTAGCTGATAAACCGCATACTTACGCAGCAGTGGCTGAGCCTACCCTTGAAGCCTTGAAGAATGCCAACGTTCATGTGGCGTGTTTGGCCAACAATCACTCTGTCGATTTCGGTAAGGCGGGGTTGATCGATACGCTCGAATCCCTTGAATCTGCGGGGATTTCTCCGATCGGTGCCGGTCGGAAGGCTGTGGATGCGCAGATGCCTTATGTGTTTGAAACACATGTGGGCGATGTATTGCGCAAGTTCGGTCTGATTTCGGTTTACAACTTTGGCGAGCGATCCAAAAAATGGGGCTTCTATGCCGAAGAAAAGATTCCCGGGACCAATGTGCTCGATATGGAACTCCTGAAGTTCCAATGCGCTTTTTTGCGTGAAAAGCAAATCCTGCCCATCGTGATCCCGCATTGGGGGCCCAACTATTGCTGGCGGACCGAGACGATGCAGCGGATGGCCCATCAGATGGTGAAGGCGGGCGCGGGGCTCATCATCGGACACAGCGCCCATATGCTGCAAGAAGTCGAAGTGATCGATGGCGTGCCCGTATTTTACAGCCTGGGCAACTTTATTATGAACGGCGATGGTGAATATCGCGAGCGCAACCTGCCGCCCTACAGCGCGCTGTTACGTTTGACGATTCCGAGCGATCAGCCGCAATCGCTCACGCTTCGGCTTTATCCTTTTGTGAGCGATAACCTGCAGACCGACTTTCATCCCCGTTTTGTGACTGATTTTGAAGCCCGGCATGTGCGCGCGCTGCTCGATGGCCATCAATGGTCTTACGGCGAATATGGCTTGCCGGTCACATGGGCTTCCGATGCGTTTGGTCCCTATATGCGCATGGATGTGATGCCGTAATCGGCTGAATTGAGAATGAAAGATGGCGATGCATCTTCCTATCCATGATCTCCGCCCCGAGCATCTCTACCGTCTGTTCATCGACGGCCGTTTTTATGTCAAAGAACACGGCTGGGAAGGCTACGCGAGGCGGCAGGCCGGATGTGTCGAAGGGATGAGTCTGGCTTATTGCCATATGCTCAGGAACTTTGAACTCAAAGACGGACTCACACTCGAATACATCCAGCAGCTGCACGATATCTGTACCAGTAGATTTAAGGAAGATGTGCGCAAGAATCGCTATCCAGGCCAGATTCGGGATTATTCACTTTCATTCCTTTTGCGCAGCAGAACTTCGAGTCTGAGAGGAATTGAAGATTTGGATGCCCAGGGACTGGAAGGGCATGAATTCTTTATAAAGGTTGAGAATAAAAAGAGTTTTTTTGAAAGTCCCTATGATGCCTATCTCTATATGAGATCACAAAAAGGGGTGCGCTATACGGTCGGCACAGGACCCATTTGTGATGAATATAAGCAAGCTCTGATCGATAAAAAACCTGAGGAGCTGTACTGGAAGGCCCGGGCAGTGGTGCGCCAGAATGTGGAAGCCCGGTGCCGTCAATTGATCGATCAATACAATCAGAAGTCAGCTCATTGTTCGGGCGATGACTTAGTCAGATACCATATCGATCTGATTAAAACCCTGGAACGCACGCACCCCTTTGTGGACTGCAATAATCGTGTATTGATCAATATCGTGCTGAATCATTTGTTAATGCGATCTGGCGAGCTGCCCGTCATTTACGAAGATCCTAATATTTTTGATGGGTTAACGACCGAGGAATTGGTTGCGGAAGTCAAGTATGGTCAATCGCTTGTCCAGCAACTGATCGATGATCCGGATTCTGAAGTCTTTGGACATTGCACCAAATGTGAATATCCCTGGAACACGCATCGCATCTGCGAACTGCTGCATGAATGGATCCAAATGTTGCATCCTTAAAAGAGGGAGTAGGTGAGATGCAGACTCTGATGATCTTTCGTAATCGGGTGCGCTTTGTTCCTTTGAACGCGCTTCAGGGCTTGCCGCTTGTTGGGCAGGCGGTCTTTGCTTCGACCATCGATGCCCTTCATTGTGAGAATGGTCTCTTTGCACGTCGTTACCAGCAGGGCGTTTGGGCAGCCGAAGAAACCGAGCTGATGCCTTCATTTGTGTATTTTGATGGCGACGACGAAGATTACAGCTTTGATGAACAAGTGACCGCCTTGTGGTCGTTTCTGGAAGCAAATCATCCTTATTGCTATCAGATCTTCTTCTCTAACGGGCCGCTGCGAGCTTTTCTATCTAAAATTTCTGATGCTTCGAGTGGTGATGACCAGGGTGACCCAGTCATCGGGCATGCCATTCTTCATTTTGTTGTCCCCAAAAATATATTTAAAATTCACTGGTTAGATGCTCCTGAAGATTTGGCGGTATCAGGAGAAATTCAAGGGATCGCTTCTCAGCTCTATGCTCATTTGCAACAGTGGGTTCAGACATCCTGCGATTCACAGAAGGTAAAAGACAGAGTCCGATCTTTTTGCCTGAATGTCGGGTTTTCTGTTCAGCAGGTTTCCTGCACTGCGATTACCATTCGCTCGATCGAATGCATGACATTGGATGACTTATCACATCATCCTGGGGCGCGGGATGTGCTCAGTGGAATGGCGGAGGATCTGCTGGCGGTCAAGCAGAGCGTCAATGCGGAGCTGGGCGTCAATAACAAGCATTATTTGAGGGCGGCCCGCGAGCTGCAAATCTGTTGTGAACCCATCGGAAAAGACTACTACCTTCTGTCGCGAGGCGCCCATCGGGCCCTTTTTGTGCCCTATCATCGGACGGTACAGACCACAGAGGCGGTGGCGCGATTGCGCAATAAAAAACAGACAGTGCAGTTGCTGAAGAGTCACGGGATCCCTTTTGCTCGCTCAAAATCCTTTAAACGCAGTGAATTAACAGAGGATGCCATTCAATCCGCGCTCTCTAAACTGAAGCTGCCGGTTGTATTAAAGCCGGCGCAATCTGCAGGCGAAGAGGTGTATTTTCATCTGAGAACACCGGATGACGTTTTGTCTGCATTGTCCGAACTCCCAGAAAAAGCGCAACATGTTGTTTTAGAAGAAGAATTTCAGGGCGAACTGTTTCGGTTTGTGGTGGTCAATCATCAGGTTAAATCGGTTTTGCACGCGCAGATGCCTGTCATATATGGAGATGGCAAGCGTTCGATTCGCGCCCTTATCAATCTGTCGAATACATGCCGAAAACGTAAGATCAAAATCACGCCGGCTGTAACTCAGTATTTAAAGACCATGGATCTGACCCTTCAGTCTGTGCTTCCCAATGGTCAGCGTCTCTGTGTGCTTCCCCGTCGCAATGGCGATGTAACCTGCGATGTGACAGATACGATGAATCAGCGTTACATTGAGCTCGCTGAAAACATCAGCCGATGGGTTGAACTCAAGGTGTGCGGTCTCGATCTGATGATCAATGCGGCAGGCGATTATCGGGTCTTTAGCGTATGTTCTGCCCCTGCGCTGTTCCCCCATATGGAGCCTTGTCAGGGGGCCTGCAGAGATCTGTTTAAAGACATACTTGAATATGTGTTGCTCAATGCCTCCGATGACTTCTTTGATCTCCATCAGATCCGCGAGCATCACGCTTAAAAGGTGAGGTCTGTCCATATGTTAGAGCGGTCATTTTATTTATTTACACCTGGTCCCGTCGCTTTGCCCGAGGAAGTGCGCGCTATCGGTGCGCAGCATGTGCCTTATTTTCGCAATGATGCCTTTTCTGAAGTTGTATTTGATTGCGAGCGCATGTTGTTGCAGCTGACTTCTGCTCCAGAAGGAAGTCGCGTCGTTTTTTTGACGGCCTCCGGGACGGGCGCGATGGAGGCGGCGGTTCAGAATTTATTGCGGCGCGATCGGCCTGCGGTGGTGATCAATGGGGGGACTTTTGGACAAAGGTTTGTGGAGCTTTGTCATCACGCATCGATTCCTACAGAGGTTTGCCTGTCAGAGGGGGATAACCTGTCTTCTGGCAAGCGTTTAGAGCCTTTTGGAAGGGATGCCCAGGCGCTTTTGGTGAATCTTCATGAGACCAGTTGTGGCTTGCTTTATGACATCGATGCGATCGATCGCTTTTGCCAGGAGCGCAATTTACTCAATATTGTGGATGGGATCAGCGCATTTTTAACCGATCCCATCGATATGACTGCAAATCACATCGATGCGTTCATTATTTCCTCTCAAAAAGGATTGGCGTTGCCTCCGGGGTTGAGCATGGTGGTGTTATCGCCCAGAGCGATCGATGCGATTCAGCCCGGGCAAGCGCCTTTTTACTTCAATTTTGAGGCTTACCTTAAAGATGGAATGCGCGGCCAAACGCCTTTTACGCCAGCGGTTTCTGTGATTCTGCAGCTCCATGCGCGGCTGAAAACATTGATTGCGCGAGGCCTGGACTTTGAATACCGAAGGGCGGCGCGCTGTGCCTCTTATTTCAGATCCCATGTTTCTCGCTGGCCGCTTCGCTTTTACAGTCAGCATATGCCCAACGCGATGACCATTTTAAGTCCCTCAGATGGGCGCAATGCCTTTGAAATTGTTCAATATTTAGCTGAAAAACATCGCGTGTTTGTGGCGCCCAATGGAGGAGCGTTAAAGAAGATTGCGTTCAGAGTGGCGCATATGGGAGATCAGACGGAAGCGGATTTGGATGTGTTGATTGCTGCTTTGGATGCTTATTACGCAAATGCCTAGGAGGAGAACACTGTGAAAGCGATCATCATGGCTGCCGGAGTGGGAAGCCGAATCAGTCGACATCTTCACGAGTTACCCAAATGCTGTGTCGAGATTGCGGGTGCGCCTCTCATCTGTCAGACTGTACGAACTTTACATGCGCTGGCCCATGTAGATATCACAGTGATCACAGGTTATCACTCTGAGAAGGTTGAAGAAGTGCTGGCGCATGAGGATGTGCATCTGTTGCGAAATCCCTTCTTCCGTGTGACCAATTCGATGGCTTCTCTCTGGTGGGCGCGGCATTTGCTGGATGGATCTGACGATGTGGTTGTGATGAACGGCGATGTCTATGCTGAGCCGGAAGTATATCGTAACTTGTTTGACGACAAGCGTTCTCCGCTTTTACTGGCAGACAGCAGCCGCATTTCAGAGGCCGATTATCGATTTCAATGGGATGCGGATTCAAAGCTTGTGAAGTTTGGAAAAGATTTAAACGACAGTGAGACTTCTGGCGAATATGTGGGGATGGGGATTTTACATGCGGCGGATGTGATCGCTTTCAGGGAAGATGTCTGTCGCATGGTGATGGAGGAGAGATATGGCTGCTGGTGGGAAGATGCGCTCTATCAAAGGATCGCGCAACAGGGTACGGTCTATGTAAAAGATGTGTCGGGTCTGTTTTGGGGTGAAGTGGATTACGTCGAGGATCTGGAGCGTATTCGCGCATTTGCGAAAGATGTATGATGTAAAACCTTGTTTAAGAGATTTTACACATTGGGCGAGATGGAATGGTTGATGGTGGAAGGTTAAAGGTTGCAGAATATATATGCGATTCTATTGTTTTTATCTCTGATGGCTCGCTTTTTTGTTGACTTTGTTTTCTTTTAGATAGCATAAGTGGGTCTAAGACTTGTTCGATTGATCGGGAGAGCATATGTCCGATGAGACCATTTTTGTTTTGATCGCAAGCTACAGAGATTCTCAATGTTCTACAACAATACGAGATCTGTACGATAAAGCGAGATGGCCGCAGAATATTTATATTGGCATTTGCTGGCAGTTTTCGTCCGGTGATCCATTTGATTGCGTAGATCCCGATCAAATCTATATGGATCACATTCGCATTGATCGTGTGCCTTTTCAGGAATCACACGCTGTTTGCTGGGCAAGGAGGAGGGCTTCTTTATTAAATAGGGGTGAGGATTATACGCTCTTTATTGATTCCCATATGCTCTTTGAGAAGCATTGGGATGAGATTCTCATCTCAGAATTAAAACGTTGCCCTTCCAAACGTGCTGTATTGAGCGCTTATCCGCCTCCCTTTATTTTGCCTGATATTAAAACTTATAGAGCACCACAAATTAATTTTGTGGCGAGATTGGAAAATTCGATTGTATTGCAAGGTTATCCAACGGAGCGCTGGCGTGGAAAAGCGCGCTGGTTGGTGGATTTGCCTGAATATGAGCCCTTGCATGGTGCTGTCTTTGCGGCTGGTTTCTGTTTTATGCCTACAGAGACATTGCATGAAGTGCCTTACGATCCCTACATCGATTGGGAAGAAGAAGAAGTGAGTTATTCACTTCGCTTATGGCTTCATGGCTGGGATATTTATTGCTGCACGAAACAATATATGCATCATTTGGGCACGAGAGATAAGAAAGATTCTGCACATAATTTTAGAAGATTTACAAAGGCAGATGAGCTCTATCACCGGGCGGTTATCTCTAAGAAAAGATTTTACGCATTGTTGGGTATTAAGACATCAGATGATCCGGAGGTGATGAAGGATTTGGAGCGTTATGATTTAGGGCATGCCCGCTCCTTGCGCCGCTATAGTGCTTTGACAGGGGCTTATTTTAGTGAAGGTCGCGTTTCGGTACGCTCTCGCGGTGTTTGGTATGCGTCGATGAATGCAGCGCATCCCGCGAACAGCGAAAAAGTGAGTGAAGGTTTAATGGCGGTGATGAGGAAGAGTTATGAGGATCGAAAGGGGGTGACTCTTGACTCTGGTTCCACGATGTATGCGACTAAACAATTGAGACCTGCCATTGTTGATTTTTATAAAGAATATAATATTTCTTCAGTTCTCGATTTGGGATGTGGCGTTTCTGATTGGTTGATACAAAAAGGGTTAGAGGTTGAGCATTATGTGGGCGTGGATTTTATCCCTGAACTGATTGAGATGAAGCGTAAGCGACATGAGAATAAAGCATGGCTGCAATGGATATGCAGCGATTTTAGATATGAACAATATGGTTCTTTTGATGTCATCATCATTCGCGATTGTCTCACGCAAATGAGCGTTTTTGATACTATTCTTGCTTGCGAATTGTGGAAAGCTTCCGGAAGTCGATATCTTTTGGCTTCACATTATGAAACGAACAGTAACCGAGAGCTCGATTTACCTTCCGGCACCTGGGCAAAAATCAATCTGACCAAACCTCCGTTTCATTTTCCCAAGCCTTTGGCCTTACTACCCGACCAGGTCGAGCACGGTAAGTATCTCGCGCTTTGGAAAATGGATGAGATTCCGGACATCTCTTTGGATCAATACTCGGTTCCTGTATTGGAGTCGCGTGCGACATTGGCGATGAAGACTCTGCCGGAAGATGAATTTGAATTTTTGTATTCATTGAGAGATGTGGGTTGTTTTAAGGAAACTCATCTGGGGGGAGATGAATCCATTCAGTACGATATGGATGTGATAAGGCAGAATACGATTCTGCGTCGGATCCTGGCTAAGATCTGTGATAATTTCCGTGAGCGAATGACCCAGTATGAATTACATATTGTCTATTTCACGCAAAACACGGTTTCGATTGCCCATTTGAAATCTTCGACGATTTTGATTCCATTATTGCCACCTTTGATGCCATCGCTGAAATTGAGATGGAATGATGAGACGGCTATCATTCCAAATGGTAAGCCGATTGATTTGGGGCAAGATGACATGGAACTCCATCTAGACTTAGAGCAAGATGAGACTTCAGCGCAGTCTCCTGAATGGGCTGTCGCTTTGATTTGTGGTGAGCCTATCTCCCGCAATGTAAAAATCATGTGATGGATTGAGCGATGGAGAACCACATGGAGATTTTGGAAGCCCTGTTGTCCGATTCTCTATCGGCGCAATTCCCTGAAGGGGTAAAGGGGCTTTTGCTCGGGGCTTCTCTCTCGGGGATTCTCGAACGATTATCTCAGACATATAGACTCGATTTAATACAAAATGTGTGTGATTTTGATGGGTTACAACTTGTTGAGAATGAATATCGATTTATTCTGTGTGATGGGATTGAGCTACAAAGGCAGCCGGAATGGCAAAAAACGCTCATCGGTTTGAACAACCAGTCTGATTTTTTGGGTATTGTGATTTGGAAGTATTTACTGCCTCCAGTCTTAGAAAAAGGAAAGAAGAAGCCTCCTCAATATTTGCATCTAAGTACACCGTATTTGAGATTGTTTTGGGAATCAGACGAGATTGCGCTCTATATTTCGGATCAACAGGATCGATGGACTTTGAGTGTGATTACACCCAATTATAATTCAGGAAATCTGATTTTCAGAGCTTTGGAGAGCATTCCGGAGAGAGATGACATTGAAGTGATTATCTGTGATGATGCTTCGACCGATCAATCTTACGCAGAGCTTTTAAAATATATCAGTCGTCGGCGCTCATATTCACTCTTACATCACAGAGAAAACCGTGGGGTCGGTTACACCCGAAACTGTTGTTTAAATGTGGCTCAGGGTGAATACATCGTTTTTTTGGATAGCGACGATTATTTTTTGCCCCAATTTGAAGAGATTTTGTTCCGATTGGGGGATGCTGATATGATTTATTATAATTTAAAAACGAATATGCCCGGGCGCATTTATGACATCAATATTACATCTCGCAGGCGGCTTTGCGGCACAGTGAAATGCATCCGTCGTGCTTTGATCGGTCAGACTCGATTTCCTTTATATCGGGTCTCTGAAGATCGATTTTTTAACAATATTTTGCTATCGAAGAAGCCGAGTGAGCTGTTTACAGGGATTCCCGCTGCACATTACGATCATCCACGTGCTGGAAGCCTGACGTCCCGACGTTAATGCGCCACCACTTCCCCGCCGCATGTGGGACAGGTGGTTTGGTTGCGTTTGAGGGGCGTGGCGCAATGGGGATCGCCGCAGCAGCGTTTGCGGGTGACGCGCATGTAGATGCGGCCGATGACGATGCCGATGGCGGTGAGCAGGGCGGCGAGGATAGCGGGTTGGTGCAAAAACTGCGTGGTCACGAGGCCGATGGCGAGTCCGGTGATGCCGCCCCAAAGCATCGGTTCTGCATTCCAACGTATTGTTTTTACAGGAATTTTTCGTCCCCGGTTCCAGTGAAACTGCAGGTCGATTTTGTGGAATTGGCAGAGTTCGCTTAAGACGCGCAAAAAGCCATTGCAGCCGCGATTGAACCAGACCGCGAGAACGTGACCGAAGAAGGCGTTCCATCCGAGGCCGCTGCGATCGCCGATGCGCTGTCGGATTTCGATGGGGAGGACGGCTTCGAGGGCGCTGCGCAGATGGAGGGCGGCTTCTGCGGTGGTCGGATTGCGAATTTCGAGGATGGTCTTATGCGTGAGATACAGGTCCTCCCGGCGCATCAGGGGGGCTAACGCTTCGATCGCTTGGGTGAGGCTCTGAATGGCTTCGGGGCCGAGGGCAAGGCGCTCCACCTCTTTGGGATCCTCCTCTGAGGTGAAGCGGTTTCGGATGGAAGTCATGCGTTTCGTCGTCGGAGGGCGATGGGCAGGAAGCCGAGGATCCAAAGGGGCCAGCTGCGGGATTGTCCGGGTATTTGCGAGCAGCCGTCATCGCTGCCGCCGTCGTCGGTGGAGATCACCGTGAATGTGCGCTGAGTGAAGCCGCTGCTGAGCATTCTGTTGTCGAGGGCTTCGACGTACCAGGTGCAAGTGTCACCTTCTTTGAGCTTATTGACCAATGATTGCGTGGTAAACCGCTCTTTCGGAAGCGATTCGTCATGTCCGGAGATATCGCAGTCATAAGTGAAGCGGTACAAAATGGTTCCGCCCTCAGGATCGCTGGATTCGGCCCAGCTGAAGAAGGCTTCCTTGAGCAAAATCTGTGCGCCGTCTGCGGGGGAGAGCAGTTCCGGGACAGTCGGTTTACCGTTGGACGTGGAGACAAAGAATGTCTGGCGAACGGTTTCGCTTGCTGCCCGGCTGGGATCCTGAGCGAAGATTTCAAGCTCATAAGATTGATCTTCTTTAAGATTCACATCGGTGAGCGTGAATTCTGCTTTGCCATTCACGGCAGGGATGGGATCGCTCTGGACGATGGCATCGGTTCCTTCGTAAACCGTAAAGACATACGAGAATACATCATCATCCTTGTCTTCACTGCCTTCGGCGGTAAACGTGGGTGTAAAGGATGCGACAAACTCTCCATCCATGGGTGAGATAGAGATCGCAGTGGGCTTTGAGGGTGGCTTGTTGTGTGTATTGACGGTAAAGGTCCATCGCTCGGATGGGGCCGAAATGCTCCCCAGGGCGTCGACGGCGACCACATCCCAGGAATAGGGGACGTCTTCTTTCAGATCCTGGTTGGGCGTGAATTGGATCAGCTTGTTGCTGACGGTGCCTTTGCCGTTGGTCACGATGCTGGCGGATGCATCTGTACCTCTGTAAATCCTGAAGCGATATTCGATTTCGTCGCCGTCTTTGTCTGTAGAGGGTGCGACTTCAAGGACGGGGCGAACAAGATGCACGACGCTGTCGTTGCGAGGCGTGCGGGGTGTGGGGGCAGAGGGTGCGCTGTTGGTTTCATTGACGCGGAAGGTCCATTCTTCGGTCCAGGGGGTTTCATAGCTGCCAAAGGGTTCCTCATCTTCGATTGTGATGTAGGTCACCTGAGACTTGGCGCGCCACGCGTAAGTGGAATCTTCACTCAGCAGGTTTTCCGGAATGGTCCATGTTGCCTGGTGGCCTTCCGATTTAATGGGATCGCTTTGGTAGATCAATTCGCCGTTTGGAGGACAGCCTTTGCTGGTGCAAAGCTGATAGGTGACCATCAGATCAAAGGGCAGCTTAAACTCGCCGGTCGAGACGACGAGCTCGGGCGTGGCATCCGCGATGCGAAGTTGGTTTTCAGGGCTGACATGCAAGGGTAATGCGGGGCCATCAAATTTGCAGGGATGGGAGCCGAATTCAAATTCCCGGACATTGACTAAGCCATCGTCATCAAAATCGAGAAGCGCGTCGTCGGCGGAAGTGAGGTCAAATCGGTGATCTTCGTCGCATTCTTCGCCGGCGTTATAGGATTCTTCCCAGCCATCAGCCATCAGATCTTCATCGTTGTCTTTAAACAGAATCTCAAGGAGCAGGTCTTTCGCCTGAGATGCTGTATCGTTGTTGTCTTTCGCGCGGACTGTGATGGTGAGCGGGCTTTGAAGATATTGCTCGTAAGTAGGTGTAAAACTGATGATGCCCGTTTCGGGATCGAAGGTCATGTTGCTGGGAGCGGAGAGCAGTTCATAAGTGATCGCATCATTTACGCCCGGATCGATGGCTGTGATGAGTGCGTTGTAAGGTACTCCTTCCCATGCGGCCGGAAGTGATTCCGTTTTGATTTCGGGGGCCACATTTTCGACGCGGACAAGCAGCGTGTATTGATCTTCTGCCCCGGTTTCATCCTTAAACTTGGCTGTAATGTTGTAGCTGATGTTGTCGGGAAGCGTAATCTGCTGGATTAAGTCTTCTTCGCTCTGAACCTGGGTGTCTTGATTATCGTTTTCGAGGTTGATCCATGTGACAGTGAATTGATCCTGATAAGGCTTGTTGAGTTTTGCTGTGACGGTGAATGGTCTCCCTTCTTCCGCCGGGTTGGGATTCGAGCTTAAGCGGATTTGCGGAGGCAGATTGGTGACCGTCACATTGTAGGTGGAAGTCGTTTCTGCGTAGCCATCATTGGCGGTTATGGTCAAAGCATATGTACCATCATTCTTAAATGTGATGGGGCAAAGTGCGTCCTGGGATTCGCCGAGCGCGATGTTTTCGTTATCCTGTGGACCGAATTCAAAAGTCAGCGCCTCGTCGCCCGGGTCGGTCGCTTGAGTATTGATGAAATATGGTTTGTTTTCAATGGGATGGAGAACTTGGTTCCCCCATGAATCGACGATGATCGGATCGAGCTGGGGGGGGACGTTGAGGACGTTCAGTTTAAACTCCTGATCCTGGTATGCGCCGTAAGGATCGGAAACGCGGCATCGAATCGTCACTTCGCCCACGGTTTTCAGGACAGCGGTGATTTCCTGGCCTTGTCCGAGAGAAATCCATTGAGGTGTCACTACCGGTTCATCGGTGTTTTCGCCGGACTCATCGGTGTTTTCGCCGGACTCGTCGGTGCTTTCGCCGGATTCATCGGTGTTTTCGATGGGTTCATCGGTGTTTTCGATGGGTTCAACGGTGTTTTCGATGGGTTCATCGGTGTTTTCGATGGGTTCATCGGTGTTTTCGATGGGTTCTGGCTCGGGTAAGAGTGCGCTCCATTCGTACTGCAGGGGGTTTGAAACGGTGTCATGGGCTGAGGCGCGCAATGTGAATGCAGTGCCTTGAGCGATACTCGTGTTTTCGTTAGGAATGACACTGTCGATGGTGATTCCGTTGGCAGCGAATTCCGGTGCGGCGTTGAGCACCTCAAATTCGAGCAGGCTGGTTGTTTGCAATCCGGAGGGATCCTGCACTTTGACCACAAGGCGGCGAGAACCTTTGGCGGCATAGGTGTATGTAATTGAAGGAGAATGATCGGCAGGACACTGAATGGTGCTGATTTGGCTTCCGCTCCCTTTGGGACAGTCATAAATGCCGTCTGCATCGAGATCAAAGTAATAATCTAATTGCTCAAGATCTGTGTCTTCTGCGATGACTGTAAAGGTTGCAGGGATGCCTTCATAGATGAATTCTGGATGTTCGATTTGGGTGACAGCAGGCGCTGCATTCTGGACGTTGATCGTCTTTCGGATTTTGTCGGTGCAGGTTTGATCATCGCACATCCAGAAATCGACGTTATATTCGCCAGTTCGGGCGAATGTGATCTCGAATGGGTTGACGTCGCTTTCGAAGTCGGCGTTTCCGTCACCGTTCAGATCGACCTTGAAATGGTTGATGCTGCCTTTGTGCTGGAACGTGTATGAAACAGAGTGAGGGCGACCCTGATAAGCGCTGGTATTGGTAAAGACCTCGCTGATCGTGGGGACGTGGTTCTGAACGGTTAAGCTAAATTCTCGAACGATCTCGGCGTCACTGTCGTCGCGAACGCGGGCATGGGCCTTAATGTTGCCGCTGATGGTGTATTGATGGGTGAACGAACTGCTGCCGTTCGGGTCAGGGGCCACATTGGGGTCAGGAGCCACATTGAGATCTTCGTAAATGCCATCACCATCCCAGTCAAAGTCATAAGAGATGGGATCATGGCCGGGATCGCTCGCCTTCAATGAGACTGTAAAGTTATCGCCCTCGTTGATGTTGGTCTGTGTTGTGGTAAAGGATGTGATGTCTGGGGGCAGATTGCGGATTTCGATGCGCGCGGTGTCCTGATCGGTCAGGTTCAGGCCTGTGACGCTTTCGCTGACTCTGACCGTTGCAAAATAAATACCATCGTTGGGAAAATCCTTTGTGATTTGGGTGGATTGCGCGTCGTTAAACAGACCATCACCGTCGAGATCCCAAGCGTAGGTCA
>JAEEGL010498486.1_pt1 | contig 13421 bp, 16 predicted proteins | sample 9134231 | NCBI WGS metagenome assembly JAEEGL01 (sample SAMN16246548, study PRJNA631951) | gut metagenome | biome: gut microbiome; feature: rumen; material: fiber-attached | host: Bos | place: Iran: Karaj | collected 2018-10 | reverse complement strand
TTATGATTCAACAGTAGGAAAGTATATCAGAGTAGTTGTCACCTTCATTAGCGGTTGTTCTATAGAATTAACTAAGTCTTCGTCTAATTCCTCAAGTTCTTCCGGCGGCGGATCTTCTTCCGGCGGCGGCTTCTTCTCCAACTTCTTTGCAGCAATTGCTGAGTTTTTCAGAAACCTTTTCAGCTTCTTTAAATAAGAATTGACCACAACAGAAAGAACCGCTCTCGGGCGGTTCTTCTTTTGTTGACAAAAGCGATTATCTGTGGTACGATACAAACATCAATTAAAAGGAGAAAACACATGTTGTTCATTTGTTATCCCAAATGCTCCACCTGCCAAAGAGCAAACCGATTTCTGGAGGAGCATCATGTCCCCTATTCATGGCGCAACATAAAAACGGATCCGCCGACTTATGAAGAACTCAAAGCCTGGCAGACAATAAGCGGCTTGCCGCTGAAACGGTTCTTTAACACCAGTGGTCTGCAGTACCGGGCGCTGGAGCTCAAGGATCGTCTGCCGCATATGAGCGACGACGAACAGCTCCACCTGCTCGCGAGCGACGGCATGCTGGTCAAGCGTCCCCTGCTGATCACGGACAAAACCGTATTGGTCGGCTTTCGGGAAACGGAGTGGAAAAATGCCTTATTATAATGAAAGAGAACTCCTGATCGGGTTCTCTTCGTTTTCCAAGCTGCTATATCTTACACGGCCGACTGTCTGACCTTCTGTGTGGACAGACGGCCGTGTTCTGTTATGATTTCAGGAAATTACGAATCTGCGGACGATCCAGCGCCTTGTAAAGCGGCAGACCGAGCACAAAGCAGACGACCAGCTCGCCAAGGGCGACACATCCGACCTGCACAAGGAAGCTGCCAAAATGGAAAGGCCCTTCTATAAAGAAGATTTCGATTTCCCCGCCGATGATCAGGCCGTTAAAAACAGCCGGCATCAAGGCTGCAAGCAGCGGCAGCTTTTTCCATTGCACATTTCGCAGCGCATACATGGAGAGCCCGGCAAGCAATGTTGCAAGAGAACCGAGAATCATATCCACAGGCAGCGCGTCCATAAACAAAAAGTTGGCCAAAAAGCACCCGAGTGTCAAACCGGGGATGGCAGCCGGCGTGATACAGCAAAGCATTGTCATCGCCTCGCTGACGCGGAATTGAACCGCCATGGACGCTGTCCCGGGGGCAATCAACCCCTGCACGACCGTAAGCACCGCATAAAGCGCGGCAATGATCGCGGCCTGTGTCAGCCACAGGACTTGTTTCTTTGATTTCATTTAGTTGTCTCCTTTAGTTTTGATTTTAACGCACGGGCCTGGAACCATGCGTTAGGTCAGGAAGGTCTCGAACTGACCGCGTGAAAACACGCAGGGGTATTATAGCCGATCAAAGCACAAAAAGCAACCCTATATGAAAAAAAGACCCGGCATTGGGGTGTACTCCGCAAGGAAACCTCCTTGCGGCGCGTGCCTCTTTGCCGGGAACGTGTTATTTGACCGCCACAGGCTGATCCACACCGGGCGTAAATGCATAGAAGTTCTTCGCGTTCAGCTTGTCTGTCAGCAGACGGAGCCCTTCCCCGAAACGCTGGAAATGGACAATTTCCCGCTCACGCAGGAATTTGATGACATCGCGCACGTCGGGATCATCGACCAGGCGCAGGATATTGTCATACGTCACGCGGGCTTTCTGCTCTGCGGCAAGATCCTCTGTGAGATCCGCGATCGCGTCTCCCTTGCTCTGCAGATAGGCAGCCGTGAAAGGTACGCCGGCGGAGGACGCAGGATACACGCCGTTGGTATGATCGACAAAATAGCTTTCAAACCCGTTCTGTTTGATTTCATCCGCCGACAGATTCCGCGTCAACTGATGAATAATCGTTCCGACCATTTCCAAATGTCCGAGCTCCTCTGTGCCGATATCGGTCAAAAGGCCCTTCAGCTCCGGCGTCGGCATGGCAAAACGCTGACTCAGATAGCGCAGCGACGCGCCAAGCTCACCGTCCGGGCCGCCGTATTGGCTTTGGATGATCTTCGCGTAAAGCGGATTCGGATTCTGGATTTTAATCGGATATTGCAGCGTTTTCTGGTATTCCCACATCTCAGCATTCCCCCTTTCCGAGATCCCACGGCCAGGGTGCTTTCAGCCAGGCTTCGCCGCTGCCGGGTTCAAACGGCCCGTACTGTTCCTCGTACTGCCTGCGGATGTCCGCGTACTGCGTTTCATACTGCTCCAGCAGCTGCATGGCCTGGGCATCGTTCGGATGTGTATCCAAATACAGATGCAGATCCCAGATGGAAAAGCGAATTGCCATAAAGCGGCATTTGAGGCTGTCCATATTCATCGTCTGCCCCCTGCCAGGAAAGGCTTGTCAAGCACAGGGAAAACAGTGCCGCGCTGCAGCGCTTTTTGCATATCATAAACAGCGTTGTCCGTTTGGAACGGCACATAGGCCATTGTAACCGCTGCGTCAGCCGGCAGCGCCGGAATGACGCCGGGCACGGGACAACTGCAGGCGCGGTCGTTTGCGAACTGCTGCTGCGGATACGCACAGCTTTTTTGATAAATCAACGCACTCTCTCCTTTGTTAGATTGAACGCCGACAAACGCGGCGTCCGATTCATCCTATGCCTTTTGCCGCGAAAGGTGAACGAGGATATTTACATTTGAAAAAGTTTGTGCTATAATGCAACAAGATTGTCCGGGAGGTGACGCCCATGCCGATAAAAATCGATGACCGGCTGCCCGCAAAGGAGCGGCTCGAAAGCGAAAACATTTTTGTCATGACCGAAACGCGTGCGCAGACGCAGGATATCCGTGCGCTGAAGATCCTGATTCTCAATCTGATGCCGACCAAGATCGAAACCGAAACGCAGCTTTTGCGCCTGCTTTCCAATTCTCCGCTTCAGGTTGATATTGAATTGCTCCAGACGGCTTCTCATGAAGTCAAAAATACCGCTTCGGAGCACATGCTGACGTTCTATAAAACCTTTGATGAGATTCGCAGCAAAAAGTACGACGGCATGATCGTAACCGGCGCGCCGGTGGAGCTGATGGAATTCGAGGACGTTGATTATTGGGACGAGCTGTGCGGGATTTTTGAATGGTCCAAAACGAACGTCTATTCCACCTTCCATATCTGCTGGGGCGCGCAGGCGGCGTTGTATTACCACTACGGCATCAAAAAATACAGGCTGCCGGAAAAGATGTTCGGCGTGTTTCCGCATAAGCCGCTCGACCTCTATCATCCCCTGCTGCGCGGATTTGACGAAACGTTTCTTGTGCCGCATTCCCGCCACACGGAGGTACGCTTTTCCGACATCGCGCTGTGCAAGGACCTGCAGATCATCTCCTATTCCGAGATCGCAGGCATTCATCTGATCTCCGACCTCGACTGCCGCAAGTTCTTCGCCACCGGCCACAGCGAATATGACGCAGACACACTGGCAAAGGAATACTTCCGCGACAAAGAAAAAGGACTTGACATTCAGATTCCTTACAATTACTTCCCGAACGACGATCCGACCAAAAAGCCGATGATGACCTGGCGCAATGCCGGCACGCTGATGTTCACAAATTGGCTGAACTATTTTGTCTATCAGCGCACGCCGTACGATATCAACGAAATCAAATAAAGTGCGGGAGGCTCCTGTCCGGGAGCCTCCCGTTGCTTTTCCGGCGTCGCCTTACCAAGCAACAAATGCACCGTCCTCAAGCTGTGTAATCAATACGCGGCACACTTTGCCGAAGCCGATGCCTTCCAGCATCGAATCGCCTTCGTTCTTGACAGAGACAACATCGCTGCTCGCATCATCCGGTGAAAGGCAGAGCGAAAACTGCAGTTCCAGCTGGGCAAGATCGACGTTCTCAGGTAAATCGCGTCTGTCAAACGTCAGGACCGTCCTGTTTTCAAGCGGAGATTGATCCGCGTGCGTCATCCCGCCGCCGAGGACATCTTTTCCGTTCAGGCGGCAGGTATATTCCAACGCGTAGACCGGCATTTGCAGATCAAAGTCGACCACAATCTGCAGACTCTCCGCTTGACGCAGCTGCTCCTTTGCAAACTGCAAATATCGGTTATACTCGAGATTCAGAAACGGTTCTGCAGAATCCAATTCGATTCCGTCGTACGCAACAGCGTCGGTCAGCGTTCGCTGCGCGTCGGCACTGAATCGGTTCTCGCCATTTGCGATTCTTTGCAGATATTGCAGCGCGGCATAGCCGCTCTCCTGCCAGATCTCCTGCGGCGTCATCTCCCGCAGGCTGCCGTTCAGCATGCCGTTCGTGTTGTACCACGCAAGGGTGTTGCCGACGCCCAGCAAGCCGAGTGCGGCCGTCACGGTGAACAACGCGCCGAGCATGACCGCCATATAGGGAAAACGCCGGAATCGCAGACGAAGCAGAATCGCCAGTAACACAACCAGCAGCACAATATCCGCCGCGAAAACACACAGCCGCTTTTCCGTCAGACCGAACGTGCGGATATAGAGCAGGATCTTCGCCATGGAAATGGCGCACAGCAGCATGGTGAAACAGCAAAGAAAGAAGTCGAGCCCTTTGATCGCCGGCGTAATACGGCCGTTTTTGCGCCGTGTAACGCCCACCGAGAGCGCAAGCAGTACGAAGTTGACGCCGGCGAGCTTGCAAAGCTCAAAGAAACCGCGCCGCGCGTATTCCGTTACGCTCATCGTCCCGCCGAACGGCAGATGTCCGGAGAATGCCGAAAAGAGGTATCCGGTCTGCGACAGCAAATAGATCACATAGACGCCGCAGATGACGCCGAGCACCGTTGTCATAAACACCGGCGAAACCCTTTGCAGGCCGACAAAGCGCGCTGCGGTGTTGCGGTTTTCCGCTTTTGCCGTACCGTTAGAAAACGCGTAAATGACCGCATAGATATACGGCGCAAAAAGCAGCGACAGAACCAGCGCGAAGCCGTCGAACGGCAGCATCTGTTCCAGCCAGTCGCCGAAAGAACGAAGCGCATCCAGCACCGTCTGATAAAGGCCGCCGGCCACGCTAGCAAACGCGGCGTCGGCGTCGATCAGCAGCGGAACCACCAGCAAAAGGATCGGAACGGCGGCAAGCAGACCGATCGCCACCGGGAGCCAGGCACGGCGTTTATTGGACGCCTGATGTTCGGCGCGGCGGTGCTGCAGCGCTTCAAACGCATCCGTGAACGGCGCAAACAGATGACGGATCGGCAAAAACACCTCGCAGTGCAGCAGATCGAGCAGTACATAAAAGCTGCCGAATGGATGCAAGTTCGCGCCGGTCAGCACAAGGCAGTAAAAACCGGACAGCGGAATCAGCAGCAAAAACAGCACCCACTGCAGGTCGCAGTCGCCATGCAGCAAAAAGCTCAGACTGAGGGCAAGGCAAAGCAAGCCGAGAGGCACTGCCGACCGCGGAAAGCGCTTTTGCCTGAAGCAAATCCGCGCGGTCGCCAGCGTGAACAAGCCGAGATAAGCCGCAAAGGTCGCGGCTTCAGGCGCGCCAAGGTCCAGCAACGAATGAAACAATAGATAGGTCAGAAGAACACAAACAAAAATCATCGCTTACTCCTTTTGGTATTCAAGAATATCACCCGGCTGGCACTGCAGCGCCTCGCAGATACTTTCCAGCGTGGAAAAGCGCACCGCCTTGGCCTTGCCGGTCTTCAGAATGGAAAGATTCGCCTGTGTGATGCCGATCCGCGTCGCAAGCTCGCCCGACGACATTTTGCGTTTGGCCAGCATAACGTCAAGATTTACAACAATCGCCATGGTGCACCTCTCAAATCGTCAGGTCGTTTTCGACGCGAAGCTCGCTCGCCCGCGCCATCACGCTTTTAAGCACGCGCAGAATCAGCGTCATAAACGCGGCGCCGAGCGCAAACACCAACAAGGGCGCCCAAAAGAAGCCGAAGATCAGGCATACAAGCGCCACATAAGCGCAGCACCACGACAGCAGCCGCATGGAAAACACGGTCCGCGGCGTAAAGATCTCGCCGTGGATGATGTTCGTCATCAGCCGCAGAATGCTGATCAGCGCGGCCCACGCCGCCGGACAGCATAGATAGAATGCCAGCAGCACCTTTTGGGTCAGCGCCTCCGCGAGGTAACCGAAATAGAGCTGCAGCAGCTTCGGCCCGAACGCCATCAGACCCAGCAGCAGAACACAGAATGCGACGGTGATGGCTCTTGTGACCTTTGCGCTTGTAATGGAAGTATACATGAAAATCGTCCCCTTTTTTGGAATCATCGATGATCTTGCCTGTACTATACCACAAGTTTTATCGTTTGTCAATAAATTTTTATCGTTTATACTGCATTTTATGCAAAAAAGATCCCGCCGGTTTTTGAAATCGGCGGGAGAATCTTTATTTTCGACTGCGAAGATAGTCTTCCAAAATCATCACGGCGGACACCGCGTCCACAACGGCCTTGCGCTTTTTGCCGCGCACATTGACGTCGTTCAGCGCCCGATGCGCAGCAACCGTTGTCAGCCGTTCGTCCCATGTCACGGTCTCGACGCCGCTTTGCGCCTCCAGCGTTTCGGCAAAAGCGGCGCATTTTTGGGCGCGTTCCCCAAAGGAGCCGTCCATGTTGCGCGGCAGACCGACCACAATCTGCTGCGGATGCAGCGTTTCAATCGCTTCCAGAATTTTGCGGATCACCTTTGGTTCATAGGTTTCCGAGATCACACCGACCGGAGACGCCAGCAGCTCCATCTTGTCGCAGACCGCAAGGCCGGTACGAGCGTCACCGTAATCGACAGACAAAATCACCATAGGCCTAATCCGCGTCCGCCATCTGCGGCCCGTCCGGCAGCGTTGTCGGCGCCGTTGTTGTCGGCGCTGCGGTCGTCGTGGCGGCTGTCGTAGGCGCGGCGGTCGTCTGGGTCGTCGTGGTGGAATCGTCTTCATCGGACGTTGTCGATTCCGTCGTGGTAGCCTTTGTGGTCACGGGATCGGTCTTGATCATTTCGGTTGCATCCTTCTCTTCGCCGCCGCATTCCTCGATGACATCCGTGAAGGTTTTCTGCGGCAGATTGGTATGCAGCTGAGAGAAGACATAGCGGAACACGTTCTTGGCCGGGTTGTTCGCGCCTGTGCGCATATCGGCGCGGTAATCAAAGCCGTACCAGACCGCCGTCACATAGTGGGGCGTGCCGCCGCAGTACCACTTGTCGCAGTTGTCAGAGGTTGTTCCGGTTTTGGCAAAGGTCTGGAACCGGGAAATCTGCGAACCGTAGCCGGTACCGTTCGCCTGCGTGACCGCCTTCGTCAGCATGGAACGCATGGAGTTCGAGGTTGCAAGCTTGATCGCCTGCTCCGGCTCGTTCTTGCGGTTATCCAAAAGGATTTCACCGTTGCGGTCGGTGACTTTATAATAGCTGTAGGGCTTGTAATATTTGCCGCCATTGCCGAACGTTGCAAACGCGGCCGCCATTTCCAAAGTGGTGACACCGGTATTGGTACCGCCGACCGCCAGCGGGCTGAGATCCTTGTCATAGTTGGAAAGGTTCAGGTGGAAGTGATCGTTGGCATATTCAAACGCCGAATTGACGCCGAGCATTTCCGAAAGGATGCGCACGGGGACGGTATTCAAAGAACGCACAAGCGCTTCCTGAACGGAGATATAATTACCGGAGCCGTGATCACCGTTAAAGTTGCGCGGCCAAAGCTTGCCGTTGAGCGTAATCGCTTTTTCCAAGATTGGGGAAGTCGGTGAAATCAGGCCGAGATCCATCGCCGGCGCATAGACGCCGAGCGGTTTGATGGAGGAACCGGGCTGGCGCTTGGCGCGCTTGTCCGTGGCGCGGTTATAGGAACGGTTGGCGGTCTTCTCGCCGGTGCCGCCGGCAAGGGCAACGATGCGGCCCTTGTAATCCATGATGGTCATGGCGGACTGCGGCAGACGACCTTCCTTATCCTTGATGGAATAGGGGAACCCTTCGCGGTTGCGGTAGATTTCTTCCAGCCGTTTCTGCACATTCAAATCCACGGCGGAATAGATATTAAGACCGCCGTAATAAACCATCCGGGAGGCTTCATTGTATTCATAGCCGTATTCCGCCTGGAGATCGGCAATGACCTGATCGATCACATATTCCTCATACCAGCTCAGGATGTGCTGCTCGGCGCCGCCCGTGCTGGCAACCGTGTTGTTCTTCAGGACCTTGACATTCTTCTTGATCGCTTTGTTATAGCGCTTTTCGGAAATCTTCCCCTCTTCCTTCATGCACCACAGGCAATACTGCTCGCGCTCGCGGTTCTTTTCATAACTGTAGACCGGGTTCTGCGTATAAGGCGCCTTGGTAATGGCGGCCAGTGTTGCACATTCGACCAAGGAAAGATCCTTGACCTCCTTGCCGAAATAGCGTTCCGCCGCCGTGCGCACACCGTAGCAGCCGCAGCCGAGATAAACTTCGTTGAGATACGCTTCCAGAATGTCTTTTTTGGAATAGTAGTTTTCCAGATTCAGCGCACGCAGAATCTCGTTGAATTTACGAATATAGGTGACTTCGTTCTTTTTTGTCAGGTTCTTGATGAGCTGCTGGGTAATGGTGGAACCGCCCTGGCCGTCATACTTCGGATTAACCAGAACGCCGACGGTACGCCGCCAGTCCACACCGCTGTGGTCAAAGAAACGCTTGTCCTCCAGGCAGACGAACGCCCAGATCAGATCGTCCGGCATTTCATCGTAATCAATCCAGATGCGGTTTTCTTCGCCGTGCAGACGCGTCTGTTCCACAGCCTTTCCCGCGTCGTTATAGGCATAGAGGATCGACGTCTGGCTTTGGGTGCTCTTATAATAATCCAGATCGATCACTTTTTTGCCGTTGACATACCCGTCCACATAGCGGAACATGAACGCGCCGACAACAAGGCCGGTCATGATGGCGGAAATCAGCAGCACAAAGCAAACAAGAAAAAGGGTGAAGAGAACCGGATGCTTGCGGCGGACGCGCTTTTTCTTTTTCTTCACGGGTTTTCCTGCCGCCGGGGTCTTCGACGGCTGTGTCGGATTCTGTTTGGAGTTAGCCATATATCTTTAAACCTCCGAACTTGATTCTGTAAAGTCGACATATATACAGATTATATTATAATAAAACCGCCGCACGAAATCAAGAAATTTTCCAAAAAATATAGAAAATCTTAAGCTTTTGCCGATCCGTCCAGCTGCGCGAACTGGTCTTTCAGCCAGCTTATCGCCTTTTTTTCGATGCGGGACACATAGGAGCGCGAAATGCCAAGTTCTTTTGCAATCTCACGCTGGGTCATTTCCCTTGTCCGATAGAGGCCGTAGCGTTTAATCAGAATCTCCTTTTCGCGCGGATCCTCCAGCCTTTGCAAAAACGTATATAGCTGCTCGGTTTTTCGCTTAAGATCCAGATCGTCGGCAATCGTGTCATCGACGCAGATCAGATCCATCAGCGAAAGCGGGCTTCCATCCTTTTCCGCTTCAAGGGAATCGCTGAGACTCACCGTTCCGACAGTACGGCGCAGCGCGCGGAAATGCATCAGAATCTCGTTTTCAATACAACGCGCCGCATAGGTCGCAAGCCGCGTCCCCTTCTCGGGATCAAAGGAATCAATCGCTTTGATCAGACCGATGGTTCCGATCGAAATAAGATCCTCCTGCTCCCCGCCTGCAGCGTAATACTTTTTTATAATGTGTGCCACAAGGCGCAGATTATGCTCAATCAAAAGCGCCCGCGCCTCTTTGTCACCTGTCAGTTTCAACTGCTGCAGCAGCGCCTGCTCGCGTGCGGCGGGAAGCGGCGGCGGAAAGGAAGACGCGCCCTTGAGATGCAGCGTGAAGAACAAAAGCTGGGAAAACAACTGACGGAATAATTCAAGCATAAAGACCACCTCGGTCTATTCTATGACCGGGCGAATGGGAAAAGACATCTTCAGTATTCAACGCGGCGCTGCGGCGTAAACAAAAAACGCCTCTGCTTCATGCAAAGACGTGATGCCGGATTAACCGTCAAGCTCCGGCGTTTCAACCGACAGGCGGCCGAGCTTGCCGGCGCGGTACTCGTCCAGCAGCGTTATAGCGGCGCGCTCGGTATCCACGTCGCCGCCGCGGATCTTCATGCCGCGCTTTTGGCCGATTCGTTCCAGCACGGTGAAAGGCTCTTCGCCCAGCACGTCGGTTTCGTCCAGCTTATAGCGCTCGCACAGCAGCGCGCTGTGCTGCGCCTGCAATACGGCGATCAGGCGGCAGGCCATCGTCTCACTGTCGGTGACCTCATCCTTGACGGAGCCGATGAACGCCAGCTTGTCGCCGACAGAAGGATCGTCAAACTTCGGCCAGAGCACGCCCGGCGTGTCGAGCAGTTCGATGCCGTTTCCGATGGCAAACCATTGATTTTGACGCGTCACTCCCGGCCGGTCGGCAACTTTGGCGCGGTTTTTGCCCGCCATGCGGTTGATGAACGAGGATTTTCCGGTGTTCGGAATGCCGACGACCATCACGCGCAGCGGCTTTCCGGCCATACCGCGCGCCTCGTTGGCTTTTATCTTTTCTGCCAGGACACGGCGCACCAGCGTGTGATACTGGTTCAATCCCTTGCCGCTGCGGCAGTCCACGGCGAGCGCGAACTGCCCCTTTTGCCGGAACCATTCGATCCAGCGGCGGGTCGTTGTCTCGTCGGCCATATCGCATTTGTTGAGCAGCACAATCCGAGGCTTGCGCTCGGTGAGCGCGTCCAGCTCCGGGTTGCGGCTTGCCAGCGGAACACGGGCATCCAGCAGCTCCGTAACACAATCAACAAGCGGCAGACTTTCTTTAATCTGCCGCCGTGTTTTTGCCATGTGTCCCGGAAACCACTGTACGGTTTGTTTTTGCAGATCCGGCATTGTGTCTCCCCTGTTCTTACATTGTCTGCGCCGGCGTCAGCGCGGCCTGCGCAATTTTCCATTGAGCGGGTGCATACAACGAAAACTTGCCGCTGTCGCGGCTCACGTTGAACGGACGGATTTTGACGACGCCGAGAATGTAGTTTTCGTTGATGAAGCCGATCTTTTCCAGGCGGGAATCCGTGGAGCCCTGCCGGTTGTCGCCCATGACAAAGACGTGACCCTCCGGCACGGTCAGCGGAAATGTGACGCCGTCTTCCTGATTCAGCGTGAGATTGTTGATATACGGTTCGTCAAGCAAAACGCCGTCCACATAGACTTCGCCCTTATTAAAATTGATGTCCACGGTCTGGTTTTCAGTCGCGATGATACGCTTGACGATCGGCTCGTCAAACCAGTTGGGCTGCGTGATGATGATGACCTGCCCATAGGACGGTTTTTTATCCCACGCCGTAATTGCCAACCAATCGCCGTCATTGAGCGTCGGCACCATGGATGTGCCGACAACACCGACGATGCGGAAGAAAAACGTAAACAGCAACATAATCGTCACAATCGCCGACACCAGCACGGACGCAAGGTCGTAACAGTTGATGGCGAGCTTATCGGAAAAGGTCAGATCCTTTTTGTCTTTTTTTGCCAAATCCTCACGCATGGTGATCACCCTTTCACAGTGCATTGAAAAAACGAAAAAAGGGAAGCGATCGCTCCCCAATTTTCCCTCGAATCAGCCAAGCTTTTCCTTGACCTTCGCAGCCTTACCGACTCTGTCGCGAAGATAATACAGCTTGCTTCTGCGAACCTTACCTCTTCTGACAAGGTCAACCGCGACCACGTTCGGCGAATGAACGGGGAACACGCGTTCCACGCCAACACCGTAGGAAACACGGCGCACCGTAAAGGTGGAAGAGATGCCGCTGCCGCGCTTGGCGATGACGGTACCTTCAAACATCTGGATTCTTTCGCGTTCGCCTTCACGAATCTTCACGTGCACGCGGACGGTGGAACCGATTTCGATTTCAGGTACTTCAACCTTGAGGCTCGCGTCGGAGATGAGTTTGAGTGCGTCCATTGGTTTTTTCCTCCTGAATTCTGCCACGTTCGTGCCGCAAAGCAGCAGAGGACCGCTTTATTTTTCTGACTGAATCAGCCGGCATCAAACCGCATCGCAGAGCGATGGGGACAAATGCTCAAATAGTTTATCACAGCTTTACAAAAAAAGCAAGTGTTTTTTGTGAATTTTTTTAATTTTTCCGGCTTTTTCCGCAGCGAAGAAGCCCTTCTTCCTGCCTCATGGCAGGTACCAATAAGAGTGAAAGCCATAAAGATAAGTTCTTGCACCCTTCGGCATCTGGGTCAGCGCGTGAAACACATTCAGATAATCGCCGAAGCCGCTGGAGATCGACAGCACGCCGAGCATACCGGCAAGCGTCAAAAAAGGCCAGATCAAAAAGATCAGAAACGGAACAAACCCGAACACCAGATTCGGCAGCATGCTCATAAAAACAAACCGGCTCTTGCTCATATCCTCGGGACCGACCACGAACAGCGCGCCGCGGTTCAGCCAGGTATAGAGATAGACGTCGCCCCTGAAGCAGCTCGCGTGCAAAAGCTCATGCGGGAACAGCGTGAGGAACCACAGGCCGCAGGCGATCCAGATCTGCACAAGCGCGTTCATCTCGGAAAACGAATTGCGCCCGCGGATGAAGAACACCACGAGCAGCAGCGCGGACAAGACCAGCGCGCCCCCGTTGGCGATCAGCGTGAATTTTTTCGGTTCCGGCTCGCGGAACTGCACTGCGCCGGGCCGATGCTCGCCGTGGGGCAGGCTTTCCTCCTTGCCGTCATATTTTCCTTTATAATGCAGTTTCATGTTAAACGCTCCAGCTTTAACGATCAGGCAAACGGCTCCATCTCTTTTGTCAGGAGCTGCTTGCGGGTGATGACATAATAGGCGTTCGGACTGTGCTTGACGATTTCATCGCAAAGCAGCGAGGGGTTGACATTATTGACGGATCCCGCCGGCAAGACCAAATCGAGCAACAGCGTTCCGTTATCCAACCTCAGCTTGAAAGATCGCAGCGACTGCAGCAGGTCAATTTCCTTCATCACTTTTTTATGTCCTTTTTTACCGAGCTTCTGTACAATCAGGCTGTCGGCCGAAAGCATGGCTTCCGCTGCCTGCTGCAAAGCGGCGGGATCGGCCGCGTTTTCAAACGCAACGGAAAAGCGCGCAAACGCAATGAATTTCGGGTCAATGACAGGATCCCGGACTGCGGTCACAGTGATCCCCTGCGGCATGACACTCCGGAGTGCACGGCAGATTTCGTCGTTTGTCATCTCCCCTTCGATCCGGATGTCCATGCTTTCGCATTCGCTTTGCATCCCAAGCGACAGCGGCAGCGCAAAGGTCATGTAGGGGTGCGGATTGAACCCTTCGGTGTACCAAAGCGGAATGCGGCTGCGGCGAATCGCGCGCGTCATGGTACGCATGAGATCAAGATGCGAAATATAGCGGATCGGCCCCGTCTTATGAAACCAGACTCTGACGCAGCGCATCGCAG
>JAEEGL016933380.1_pt1 | contig 13422 bp, 8 predicted proteins | sample 9134231 | NCBI WGS metagenome assembly JAEEGL01 (sample SAMN16246548, study PRJNA631951) | gut metagenome | biome: gut microbiome; feature: rumen; material: fiber-attached | host: Bos | place: Iran: Karaj | collected 2018-10 | reverse complement strand
GGCAGTACACGCTGCTCGGTGACGAGCGGAACGACATGAATATCGGGGCCGGACTGACCATGACGACCCATCCTTTCCGGCGTCACAAGAAATCCCCGCTCGTGGTCCGGGCCTCCTTCGAGACCTCGCTGAAACGGCCGGATTTCTTCCAGCAGCAGTTCTATTCCAATCACTACCGCTGGAGCGAGGACTTCGGCAAGGTCTCCACGACCAAGGTCCAGGGTTCCATCGACATCCCGAAATGGCGCATGAGCGCCTCGGCCGGCTATGCCTTGCTGGCCAACAACATCTATTACGACACGCTCGGCATCGCCCGCCAGCACGCCGAGGCGATGAGCGTCCTGACGGCGGCCCTGCGGAAGGATTTCGTCATCGCCGATTTCCTCCATCTGGACCACAGCCTCCTTTTCCAGCTCTCGTCGGACCAGGCGGTCCTGCCGCTCCCGCTGCTGGCGATGAACCTGCGGTACTACATCCAGTTCAACATCGTCCGGGCCGACGTCATGAAGATGCAGCTCGGTGCCGACCTCCGGGCCAACACGCCCTGGTACGCACCGTATTTCAATCCTGTCACAGGCACGTTCATGGCCCAGGACAAGACCCGCTACAGCAACGGGCCGGTCTTCGACCTGTTCATGAATGTCCAGTGGAAACGGGCCTGCATCTTCGTCAAATGGCAGAACACCGGCCGCGGCTGGCCGATGACCAAGCGCGACTACTTCACCGCCGACCGTTTCATCGGGACCGACCGGGAAATCAAGCTTGGCATCTACTGGCCTTTCTACACCATGTCCGGCAAGAACGCAACCCTTTCGTCCAAAGCCGGTTCCGGCATGAGCGGCGGAGGCGGCGGCAGAGGCGGTGGCGGCCTCGGCGGCATGATGGGCAACCTGCGCGGAAGAACCCAGTCGATGTAAGATGAAGCGCAGTACCGTCCTCTCCCTCCTCCTGACCCTTGCGGCCCTGCTCGTCATTCCGGTGAGCAGCCGCTTGCTGGTCCACCGGGATGCCGTGCCGGAGCAGCGGGACAGCACTTTCCGCTGCCTGGTCGCGCTCGAGGGCGTCGCCCCCCGCAGCCTCGAAGTCCGTCTGAACGAGTCCATGCTCCGCAAATTCGCGGACGACATGCACATCCCGGCGCAGGTCCGCGTTGTCCGGAAGGGGGAGAATGCCATGGATTCGCTCCGCAACGGTTCCGTCGACCTGGTCGTCGCCTTCGCCGCCGACAGCCTGAACGGCGGCGGTCTCCTGTCGTCCCGGCCGTTCGGCGACAGCACGGTCTGGGTCATCCGGAACGCGGAGATCCCGGGCCGCCGGATGCGCGGCATCAATGACTGGCTTACCCGGCGGAACGCTTCCGCCTATGTCCGGCGCGTCACCCGGGATTTCCTGGGCGGCAAGGCCGTCAGCCTGACCTCCATCAGCCCCTACGACGACATCATCCAGCGGAACTCGGCCGCGATGGGCTGGGACTGGCGCCTGATCTCCGCCCTGATCTACCATGAATCCCGCTTCATCAACGAGTCGGCCTCCGACCGCGGCGCCGTGGGCCTGATGCAGATCGTGACCGAGCGCGTCAGCGTGGACAGCCTGCTGGACCCGGCCGTCAACATCGAATTCGGCATGCAGTACCTTTCCCGCCTCCAGCGGATGTTCGCCGGGGTGGCCGCCGATTCGACGGAAAACACCAAGTTCGCCCTCGCCGCCTTCAATGCGGGGGAGGGCCGCATCCTGGACTGCATCCGCTTCGCCGAATCGAAGGGCGTCGATCCCGCCTACTGGGAAAACATCGTCACCGTCCTGCCGGAAATGCCCGGCTTCCGCGGCACCCAGACCATCGCCTACGTCCGCGGTGTGATGGAGACCTGGGAAGATTACTGCGCGGTCTATCCCCGTTGAATCCGGGGGGCAGTGTGTCTCCCAAACCTGTGGCCGCCCGTGGCCTCATGAACGGGAGGGGCCCGCTGGCCCGCAGGGACAGTGGGAGGGACGAGCAACTGTAAGTTGCGAAGGGTTGGGGAGATACACTGCCCCCCGGAGACTTACGGGAGATCGGGAAGGGAGAGGAAGGCGGCGCGGAGGGTGCGGACGGCGCCACTGTCAAATTCCACTTCGAACGTGCTGCCGTCCTTGCCGACGGCACGGATGATGCCGTCCCCGAAGACGGGGTGCGTCACGGCAGTGCCGACCCGGAAGGGGCTCTCATAGGCGGCGCGATCGGCGGCAAAGCCATCGCCGTCATAACGGGGCGGGGCATAGTGCTCCTCGTCGAGGACATGGATGAGATTGCGGGTGCCGCGCCAGAGGTCTTCCTGGATATATCCTTCTGTGACAAGCGTTTCCCTTTTGATTTCCGCCAGGAAGCGGGACGGGTACTTGTTCATCTTCGTGGAGACGTTGAACCCCTCGGACTCGGTCAGGAAAAGGGCCTTTTCCGCCCGGGTGATGGCCACGTACATCAGGCGCCGCTCCTCTTCTTCGCCGTTCTTCTTGTATTCGCGGATGGTTCGCATGTTCGGGAAGGTACCTTCGGAGAGGCCGATGAGGAAGACATAGGGGAATTCGAGGCCCTTGGCCTGGTGGATGGTCATCAGCTTGACCGTGGGGGCGTCCTTGCGGTGGTCGTCGTTGGTGTAGAGGGCGATGTCCTGGAGGTAGCCGGCGAGGGATACTTCGTCTTCGCTGCGGCTGTTTTCATAGAAACGGATGGCGGACAGGAGTTCGTCCAGGTTCTCCAAACGGTCCTCGTCCTGGTCCTCCCGGATGGCCTTCTTGAGGCCGGAACCGTCTAGAAGGCGGTTCAGGAGATCGCTGACGCTGTGTTCCAGGGCGAACTGCTTCGCGTCCTCGATGAGGGCCACGAAGTCCTCCGCCGTCTTCTTTCCGTATTCGGCTAGATGAAGCTGGAGGGCGCTGTAGAGGGAGACCCGCTCCGCTTCCGCATCGGCTTTCAGCCGTTCCAGGAAGCCCCGGCCGAGCTTGCGGGAGGGGACGTTGAGGATGCGCTCGAAGGCGATGTCGTCGTCCTGTTTGTTGACGAGGCTGAGATAGCTGAGAGCGTCCTTGATCTCCCGGCGCTCGAAGAAGCGGGTGCCGCCCCAAATGGTGTATTCCAGGTGGGCGCCGAGCAGTTCCTGCTCGATGGCGCGGGACTGGTGGGTGCTCCGGTAAAGGATGGCGAAGTCGTTGATTTTCGCGCCGTTACCCATGAGCAGGCGGATCTGGGCGACGATCCATTCCATCTCCTCCTTCTCGCTCTTGCCGTGGAAATGGATGACGGCGCGGCCTTCGGCCTTGCGGGTGAAGAGGTCCTTCGGGATGCGGTTGCGGTTGTGGGCGATGACGCTGTTGGCGACGTCGAGGATCTTCGGGGTGGAGCGGTAATTCTCATCGAGGACGATGGTCCGGTCCGCGGCGAAATCGACAAAGAGGTCGGGGCGGGCCCCGCGCCACTCATAGATGGCCTGGTCGGGATCGCCGACGATGAACAGGTTCCTGTGCTTCGCGCTGAGCCTTTCGACGAGGTTCCAGTCGTCGGCGTTGCAGTCCTGGGCCTCGTCCACCATGATGTAATTCAACTGGTTCTGCCACCAGGCACAGGCGTCGGGGAACTTGTCGAGGATATAGACCGTCAGGTTCATCAGGTCGTCGAAGTCCAGCGCATAGTTCTTCATCTGCCGGCTGACATAGTTCGCCAGCTTGGAGCCTTTCCGCATGCCGTCGGTGATCTGCACCCCGGGAAGCATGTAGGTTTCGATATAGCCGTTCAGCGCCTTTTCGACGGCGATACCGTCCAGGAACTGCTTGACAGTCTTTTCGGTACGCTTGATCCCAAGTTCATCCATCGCCTGCTTGGCGAGGGCCTTGCAGTCCTCCTCGTCGAGGATGGAAAAGGATTTCGGGAAGCCCAGGCGGTAGATTTCCTTCCGGAGGAACTTCACGCAGAAGCCGTGGAGGGTGCAGACGAAATCGTTGTAGTCGCCGCTGTGGACCATGCCCGCGATGCGCTGGCGCATCTCTGCGGCCGCCTTGTTGGTGAAGGTCAGGCAGAGGATGTTCGCCGGATCGATGCCCAGGACGTTGACGATGTAGGCGTAGCGGTGGGTCAGGGCCTTGGTCTTGCCGGTCCCGGCGCCGGCGACGACGCGGATGCGCCCCTCCGTGGCGCGCACCGCCTCCGCCTGCCGGCTGTTCAGTCCGTCGAGGATGGGGTCCGTCATTTTACCGGCGTGAACAGCGAGGCGAAGGAGAACATCTCGACGTCGAATTTCTTGTCTTCCCACCACATGAAGCCGAAGGGCGGGGCGTCGTAGTCGCGGAGTTCCACCACGAGGTTGCCGTCGCCTTTCAGGCGGAAGACGACGACCGCCTCGCCAAGTTTTTCGGCGCTGTTGTCGAAGGAACGGTTGGCCTGCGAGAGTTTGTAATAGGTATTCTGCTGATACGGAGGCTCTTTCGCTTCGGCATACCAGCCGTTGCTGTCATTGGCCGTGCAGGTGCCGAGGACGGCGCCGTTGTTGTTCTTCGGAGCGGTGAGGGTGACGGTGGCCTTGCGGAAGAAGGCGGCGAAGTCACCCGTTGTGCCGGGCGTGAGGACCACGTTGTCGCCTTCCTTGGCGAAGGTCAGGGTGAAGCCCTCGTTCCGCTTCGGGATGAGGTCGGGATCATCCTCCATCAGGAAGAACCATTCTTCCAGTTGGGCGAGTTCGTAGATGTGGTCGAACTTCCAGCTGCCCAGGAGTTTGTCGGGCGTCTGGATGCCCCGGACAGAGAGCAGGAGGGTGCCGGTGTCCCCGGGGAGGAAGCGGCTGGCGGCCGGATCGGCGGAGACACTGGCGGGGACGTTGCCGGAGAAGGCGGGATCCATGAGCGAGAACTGCGCCTGCCCCTTGTTCTGGCCGGCGGCGATCCGGATGGAGGTGGCCCGGACGGCGTCTGCCCCGTCACCGAGGAGAGTGAGGGGAATCTCGATGTCCTCTTTCGCCTTGAATTCTTCACCGCTGACGGTCCCCGTGACGGTCACGTTCGCGACGTAGCTCTCCAGCAGGTCTGCGGTCCCCGTTTCAAAGGTATAGATCAGGGCCTCGTCCGCAACGGGGGATACGACCGCGCGGGCCCGCAGTCCGGTGGCATAGCCGTCCGGCGCCTCGAGGGTGAGCACGATCTGCTTCTCCTCCGAAAGGGAGATGTCGGTGATTTCCAGGTGGCCGGTATCCATCCCGGCAGCGATGGTCACGGCATCGGCGGAGACGCTGTAGTCCGTCTCCTTGACGGCCGCGCCGCCGAAATAGACCGGCACGACCACCGGCGTCTCCGCCGGCTTGTCCGTTGTCACGGTCACTTGCACGCTTCCGTGCGCATAGACTGTGTAAAGGGCCGCACCGAACTGCACGGTCGGCCGGTTGTCTTCCTTCCTGCAGGCGGCAAGGGAGAGGACGGTGACGAGGAATAGGCTGAGTGTCCGTTTCATACCCATGAAATCCATTTTGACAAATATACAAATCCCTTTTGAATTATCCCATAAAATGCCGGAAAACCTCGGCGGCGGGAAACGGGTATGGCCTATCGGATTGACACTTCGTACTCCTCCCGCAGGGCGGCAAGGATTTCGCGTTCTTCCGCGGTGGGGAGGGCGCCTTTCGGGAGCTGGTAGGAGGTTCCGGCGGGGATATAGCCGGGGTTCTGGCCGAGGTCCGGGAAGAGTTCGACGTCGCCGATGTAGAGGGGGGCGGTGTAGAGGTAGGGCTCGGTGGTGTATTTCAGACCGCCGGCGATGACCCACCAGGCCGGGCGGCCGTTGCGCTTGAGTTCGAACCAGCGGTCGCCCTCGAGGAAGAGTTCCTTGCGGCGCTCGTCGAAAATGGCCTGCAGGAGCGGCGTAAGGGCGTTTCCGCGGGCATCGACGCGGATGCGGCCGCCCTCCCGGACGGGCGGGAGCGTCGCTTCCGTCAGGTCCGCGGCACCCTCGATCCGGTTCCGTCGCAGGGTGTTGAGCAGGCCCAGGGCGAGGTCGGAGCGCCCGGTATGATACCGGCTCTCGGCGGCCATCAGCAGCAGTTCGCTGCGGCGGAGGCGGCACTCGGCGGGCTTGGTCGCATAATGACGGGCGTCCATGCAGGCGGTGAAACGGATGTCGCGCGCAGGCTCCTCGCCGAAGAGGCGGACAAGCGCAGTCGCCGCCGGACGGCTTTCCAGGTAGGTTTTCAGGTAGCCGAAATACCAGCCCAGTTCGGAGGCGTCGTTGATGTGGCTCCGGGCGATGAGTTCGCCGCCGGGCGAGGTGGACGCGAGCATCGCGGCGAAATCTTCGCGCGGGCAGGGGGTCATGTCCATCTCCGTCGTCAGGTCGAGTACCCGCTCCCAGTCGCCAAACCAGAAGGCCAGCCGGACCTGGTAGAAACGGATCACTTCCTCCGAGAAGAAGAACAGGTCCGAAGGTCCCGCCTCCAGCGCTGCATCGAATTGTTTCTCAATGAATTCCTTCGTATCCTGGAGGCTGGCGCGGCGGGGCTGTCCGGCGATGGAGAAGCGCTCGACGAGCGGAAGCCCGGGACCGCCTGCCGGGACGGGGCCGCAAAACTCGCGCAGGAGGTTATAGTACGCAATGCCCTTCATCGCATAGGCGGCGGACAAGGCGCCGCGGGCCGTCTCGGAAGTGCGTCCCGAGAGGCCTTCGATGGCGATGTTGCAGTCCCGGACAATCTTGAACAGTTCCCGCCAGGCGGTCATCCGGCGGTTGATCTCCTCGCCGGCGTATGCCGGGAGGTTCGTGCCCGCGACGAGGTTCGCGTCGAGGTCGTCCGCGCAGCCCGCCCGCGTGACGAGCGTTTCCATGTTCCCGAGCAGGTACGGGTCCCCGCCGCCTTCGACGTCATTGACCAGCGTGTGGACGATGGCGGCGAAGTCTTCGTCGGTCGTCGGGATGACGACCCCCTGCGGGGCGACCGTGAGGAACTTCGTGCAGGCGGAAAGGGCCAGCAGGAAGGGGAGGAGGCGGATGCCCCAGCGGGTCAGGAGGCGGTTACAGCGTGGCATGGATTCCGAAGGAGACGCTCCTGGACGTCGGATAGGTCGCGCCGGGCACTTCCGGATCCATCCCCTCGTAGGCAGTGAGGGTCAGGATGTTCCCGAGCGTGAAAGTGAAACGGAGCCCCTTCATGCGGACCTTCCGGACCGCCGTTTCCGGCAGGTCCCAGGACAGGATGACCGTCTTGAGGCGGAAATAGGATACGTCCCGCAGGTAGATGGCATCGACGATGTCGCCGGCCATCGGGTTCGTGTGCGCGAAGTTGTACCGGGCGTCGAAGCGGTCGTAGATCCGGGGATAGAGGACGCCGGCGGGCGTCTCCTCCGTCCAGCGCGATGTCCGGTCGCGCGTGACATTGAGGTGGTTGGCGTAGAGGTCGCTGAACTGCGACTGGACCTCCTCCGTCGGGATGCCTTCATGCCGGGCGTTGAGGTAGGATGCGGGGGAGACGATCTTGTCGTAGGCGAGCCCTCCCAGGAAGTAAACGCCGCTGGCCGACAGATGGAAATGCTTGTAATCCAGCGTGATGTTGCAACCCCCGGACCAGGGGGCGATGGTCGTTCCGAGGTAGGTCCGGTAGTTGTCGGGATTGCCGAGGTCGGCGGCGGTCTTCAGGTCGGCGTCGTCACGGAGCCGGAAGGCGTACAGCCCCGTCGAAGGGTCGATGCCGCCGCAGTCGCCGGCGAAGAGGGCACCGGCCGGATACCCTTCGACGTAGCGGTCCTTCGCCGTGATGCTGCTGCCGAAGGCGGGGGTGAAGCGGGTCACCTTGTTCCGGTTCCATGCAACGTTCGCCGAAGCGCGCATGCGAAGGTCCGGCGAGAAGGACTGGCGCCAGGTCAACGTCACTTCCACGCCGTCATTCCGGATATCCGCCGTGTTGTAATAGGCTGAGGTAAAGCCGGTTGTGGAGGGAATCTGCGCGGTGGTGACGACGTCGCCGCTGTTGCGGCGGTACGCTTCCGCCTGCAGGGAGAGGACGTCGTAGAAGAAGCCGAGGTCGAGGGAGACCTTCAGGTCGGAGGTCTTTTCCCAGCCGAGGTCCGGGTTCGGGGCGGAGGGGATGGTGACGAGCGGGTAGGCGGTGTCCCCGACGCGCCGGTACTCGTTCTGGAGATACTCCAGGGTCAGGAGATGCCGGGCGTAGGAGTTGATGTTGCCCGTGTAGCCATAGGCGCCCCGGAGGGAGCCGTGGCTGAGCCACGGGATCCGGTCGGCGAAATGCCAGCAGAGCCCCGCGCTCCAGGTCGGCTGGAACTGCCGGTTCACGCCGAAGGACGAACTGCCGTCCGCCCGGACCGCCGTGTTGAGGATGACGTTTCCCCAATAGTAATCACCTGTCAAATAGAAACTTGCGAAGCGGCTGTCGTCATAGTAACTGCCCTTCAGCCGGTCCACCTGGCGCTGCCATTCGTCGGCCGGGCCGCTGACGGGCGGGAGGGTTCCTTCGCCCGTGGCCGGGTCGTAATTGTACATTTTCCGGTAATCGGTCGTCGAGGCGCTGGCGCGGATTTCCGTGCCGCCGATGGCGTTGACCTCGCCCGGGCCGAGCGTCTGCTTCCAGTTCAGGTGGCCCCGCAGGAGGTAGCTGAAACGGTCGGTGCGGCTCCGGGTCAGGCTGCCGTAGCGGTTGTCCTGGGATTTGCTGTCATAGCCCAGCCGGTCGCGGAAGGCGGAGAAGGTCGCGGCGTCGATGTTGCGGTCGGAACGGTTGCGGGAGGGGGTGCAGGAAGCGAGTCCGGTAAAAGTCAGCACGGGCAGGATCTTCCAGTCCGCCTGGGCGCGGAACGTATGGGAGGTGTTGACCGTTTCCGTGCTGTTCAGGTCCAGCTCCCGCAGCAGGCTGAAGCCCTCGGCCGGCAGAACTTCTTCGGCCCCGCGGCCGTTGTAGTAGCCGAGGGTAAACCAGGTCCTGTCGCTGCCGTAGTCGCCGCCGGCGGTCCGGGCCTGCTCGTACGGATTGGCGAAATAGGCGTAGGTGAAGGCGTTGACGCTGCTCTCCGGTGTCCGGGAAAACTGCCGGGACGATTCGGCGCCGGCGTCGAGGGTAAGGGCCGGGACCGGGGTCCATGTCAGGCTGGCATTGAGGCTGAGCCGCTGGTAGCCGTTGTGGATGAGCAGCCCGTCGTTGTGGTTGTAACCCAGTGATACATAGTACTTCAGTTTCTCCGACCCGCCGCTGGCCGAGAGGTGGTGCTGGTGGGAGAAACTGTTGCGGAAGAGTTCGCCGTACCAGTCGGTGCTCTGTGATTTCTGCGCGGCGAGGAAGGCGTCCTGCTCCGCCGGACCCATCCCGGCGAACGCCCCGGCGCCGCTCCGGACCTGCCCGACGAGGCCGATGACCGGGTATACGCGCGTCGGATCGCCCTGCGCTGCCGCGAAGCGTGCGGCGGAGAACTCGTTCCAGAGCGTCTGCTCCCAGTCGATCTTTTCGGCGCTTGACATCAGTGCGACGCTCCGCTGCGGCCGGAAAGCGGCCGTCAGCGTCGCGGAATAGCCGATCTCGGGGCGGCCCTTGCGTCCGCGCCGGGTCGTGACGACAATCACGCCGTTCGCGGCCCTGGAGCCGTAGATGGCCGCTGCGGCGGCATCCTTGAGGATGGTGACGCTCTGGATGTCGTTCGGGTCGATGTGGCCGATGCCGCCGAAGAAGATGTCGTCCAGGCCGCCGGCGGCGATCTGGGCGCCGGAAAGCCGGCTTTCGTTCTGGACGGGGACGCCGTCGACGACCCAGAGCGGTTCCGTATTGCCGGAGAGGTTGCTGGTGCCGCGGATGCGGATCTTCGCCTGGGTGCCCGGCTGCCCGGAGGTCGCGCGGACGGACACGCCCGCGACCTCGCCGGCCATCAGGGCGTCCAGCGCCACGGCGGGTTTGCCGGCGAAGACATCCTGGCTGAGGACGGCCACGGAGCCGGTCACGCGCCGGACGGTCGTCCGGCTGTAACCGGTCACGACCGCTTGGGACAGCGTGTCTGCCCTGTCGGCTCTGTAGAATGAATCGATTTGGCTTTCAGTCGGTTCTGTCAGACCGGCCGGACCTTGCGCCGCCGCCCGGACGGTGCATAGCAGGAATACCGCTATGACGGGCAGCGGGCGCATGCGCTATGCGAGGCGGATCCTTTCCGCTTTCATCGCTTCCAGCGCCTCCTCATGGCCCTGGCGTTCGACCCAGGCCAGGCAGTCCTTGAGGACAGTGACGCGGAAACCGGCCTTCAGGAGGTCCTCCGCCGTGTTCCGGACGCAGTATTCGGTCGCGATGCCGCAGACATAGACGGTGCGGATGTCCATGAGCGAGAGCACCTCGCCGAGGGTCTGCCCGGCGGCGTTGACACCCTCGAAGCCGCTGTACTGCTCCAGGTTGCGGTCTTCGCCCTTATAGAAGGTGAATTCCTCCAGGGCGTGGGGCCGCAGCGCATCATGGATCTCCGCCCCGCGGGTGCCCTGCACGCAGTGCGGCGGCCAGGGACCGCCCTGGGCGGCGAAGGAGCAATGGTCGGCGGGATGGTGGTCGCAGACGAAGAGGATGGGGAGGGTACTGTGGATCCCGCTTTCGTCGAGATCCGCCGCGTCGGCTGTCTCGCGGTCGATCCACTGGAGCGAGGCCGCGACGGCGTTGTCGGCGTTCTGGCAGGCCATGCTGCCGTCGATGAAGTCGTAGAGCATGTCCACGACCACGAGTGCGCTGTCTTTCTTCATGGTCAGTCGATCTTGAACGCTTCGATCTCCTTCACGAGGTCCGCGATGATGCCCATCTTGGTGTCGTAGAGGTCGTCGGAGATGTCCACCTTGTAGTAGTGGGGGTTGATGAGCCGGCGCTCGGCCGGGCTGAAATGGGCGAGGTTGTCCTGGAAAAAGGCCTTCTTCTGGGCGAGCGTGTGCTCCTCGAAGCAGGGCTCGCCGCCCCGGATGACGGGAATCTGCAGCGGGCGGGCGACATAGGAGCCGGCCTCGAAGGTCTTGTTCTTGTAGCCGTCATACTCGTCCCGGAGGGTGATGGTTTCGCCCGCCTGGATGGCCTTGTCGAGCCGGTCGCCGCGGAGGCAGGTCACGTCGACCTTGTAGATCCGCCCGTCGGCGGCCGTGGCCTTCTCGGAGGCGACGGCGATCCGCCAGGTGACCTGGAAGCCCGGGTTGATGAGCTTGATCTTGTCCTCGGAGCGCTTCAGGACGGGCTGGCCGCCGATCTGGACGAGTTTGTAGACGTTGCCGAAGCAGGGGGCCGCCTTGGAGGTGGCGATGGCGTCGCCGACGCCGTAACTGTCGATCCGGGCGCCCTGGCGCTCGAGGTCGGTGATCAGGTACTCGTCGAGGCCGTTCGTCGCGAAGATCTTGCAGCCGCGCATGCCGTGCTCATCGAGGATGCGGCGCACTTCCTGCGAGAGGTAGGCGAGGTCACCGCTGTCGAGCCGGATGCCGTAACCGCCTGGATAACTGTCGTCTATGCCGTTTTCACGGAAGGCGCGGATGGCGTTGAGGACACCGCACTTCAGGGTGTCGTAGGTGTCGATCAGCAGGATCAGGTTCTCCCCGCGGTGGGTCTTGATATAGTCCGAAAAGGCCTTGTGCTCACCCTCGACGGTGCTGCCGTAGGAGGTGATGAAGCTGTGGGCCATCGTGCCCGTCGAGGGCACCCCGTTCAGGACGCCGGTGAGGATGTTCGACGAACTGGCGCAGCCGGCGATCTGGGCGGCCTTGCCGCCATAGACCGCGGCCCAGGGGCCGTGGGCGCGCCGGGAGCCGAATTCGCTCACGGGGTGGTCCGTCGCCCGGCAGACGCGCGAGGCCTTCGTGGCCACCGCCATCTGGTGGTTCAGGATCGCGAGCATGGGCGTCTCCAGCACCTGCGCCTCGATGAGCGGTCCGACGACCGTCACGACCGGCTGGTTCGGGAACACGATCTCGCCTTCCCGCATGGCGTAGATGTCGCCGGTGAAACGCATGGTGGCGAGGAATTTACGAAATTCCGCATACTCCTCCCCGGGGAGGAATTTCTCATAGAACTCCGGCGCTTCCGTGCCGAGTCCCTGCACCATCTCGACAACCTCCCGCGTGCCGCTGACGACGGCCCAGTTGTTGTTTTCCGGCGCCTTGCGGTAGAAGAGGTTGAAGACGGCGATTTCCTCCTTCCTTCCCGTGTCGAAGAAGGATTTTCCCATGGTGTACTGGTACTTGTCGGAGTTGTAGGCGATGTTGAGTTTCATATCTGTTGTTCTTTAATATGCTGGAAAATGCGTTCCGCCTCCCCAAGCGTCTCCATCTTTCCGACGTCCACGAGGGTGAGCTGCGGGGGACAGACGCCGTATATGGGGTATTCGGCGCAGGCGCGGAGGTAGAAGTCCACGACGGGGAAGCGCTCCGGGCAGCCATACTCGTCGAAAACGCGGAAGATGCGCGGAGAGATGCCGTGGATGCCGGCGAAGGCATAGCGGCGGCACCGCGTCGGATCGAGGCCGGGGTAGGGGGAGCGGACCTCGCCGGTAGCGATATTGGTCCATCCGACGAGCCGCATGCTGTCGTCAAAAAGGAAATAGCGCTGGGTCTTCCGCTCGCTCACGAGCAGTGTGGCGAGGGCATCCGGGGGCGTGTGGTCCCGGAACCAGCGGAGGTCGAGGTCGGAAAGGATGTCCACGTTGTGGACCAGGAAGGGCGCGTCGCCGCCGTCCAGGAAGGGCCGGGCGTGGCGGATGCCGCCGCCGGTCTCGCGGAGGAGGTCCGTCTCGTCGGAGACGTGTACGGTGATGCCGAAGTCGTTCTTGGCCAGATAGTTCCGGATCTGGTCGGCGAAGTGGTGGACATTGACGGTGACCTCGTCATACCCCGCCGCCCGGAGTTTGGTCAGTACGTGGTACAGCAGGGGTTCGCCGCAGACGGGGACCAGGGCTTTCGGCATGCTGTCCGTGAGGGGTTTGAGGCGCGTGCCGAGACCGGCCGCGAAGACGAGGGCCTTCATCGCGTCAGAGGATTTTTTCGATGTCCAGTTCCCGGTGGGTCAGCGTGATCTTGACGTCGAACTTGCCGGAAAGGTGCTTGGCCAGGTGCTCGGCGCAGTAGACCGAACGGTGCTGGCCGCCCGTGCAGCCGAAGCAGACCTGGAGATGGGTGAACTTCCGTTCGATGAAGCGCTTGACATGGGCGTCGACCAGTTTGTAGACGCTGTCGAGGAAGGTCAGGACCTCGCCGTCGTCCTCCAGGAAGCGGATGACTTCGGGGTCGTTGCCGTTGAACTGGCGGTAGTGTTCGTATTTGCCCGGGTTGTTGACCGAGCGGCAGTCGAAGACATAGCCGCCGCCGTTGCCGGTGTTGTCGGCCGGGATGCCCTTCTTGTAGGCGAAACTGTAGATATGGACCTCCAGCCGCTTGTCCTGGGCGGTCTCGTTGAACTGCGGCATCGAGGC
>JAEEGL015710471.1_pt1 | contig 13422 bp, 15 predicted proteins | sample 9134231 | NCBI WGS metagenome assembly JAEEGL01 (sample SAMN16246548, study PRJNA631951) | gut metagenome | biome: gut microbiome; feature: rumen; material: fiber-attached | host: Bos | place: Iran: Karaj | collected 2018-10 | reverse complement strand
GTGGTGGACGACGTGGCCGAGCGAGGTCTGACGGTGCTCGTGAGCTCCCACAACCTGAAGGAGATGGAGGGCATCTGCGATTCCATCGGCATCCTGTCGGCGGGCGAGATGAAGATCGAGCGCAGCCTCGACGAGCTGACGGCGGGCATCCACAAGGTGCAGGCGGCGTTCCACAACCAGGAGGACGCGGACAGAGCGTTCGCGGGGCTGAACGTGGTGCACCGGGAAAAGTCCGGCAGCATCGAGCATCTGATCATCCGGGGCGAGCGGGAAGCGGTAGAGCGCGCCGTATACGCGGCTGACCCCATCATCTTCGACATGCTGCCGCTGTCTCTGGAAGAAGTCTTTATCTTTGAGATGGGAGGTGAGAACGATGACATCAAGAGCATCCTGGCTTAACCTCGCGCTCATTCGCGAAAACTTCAAGCGCTTCTGGCCCCTCATGATCGGCGGCCTGGCGTTCTGGCTCGTCTGCGGCCCGTTCGCGCTGGCCATGGGCGGCTATCCTTACAGTTATCACTTCATGCGCAGCATCCTGCGCCACCTGAACCCGGCGCCGGTCCTGCTGAACATCGCGCTGCCGGTGGCCATGGCGGTCAGCTGCTTCAGCTACCTGCACCGCAGCAACTCATCCGGCGTGATGCACACCATGCCGTTCTCACGCCGCAGCCTGTTCGTAAGCAATTACGTAAGCGGCCTGGCGATGTCGCTGGCGCCTGTCGTCATCATCAGCGTCATCCTGCTCTTCATGCGCAGCGGCGTGGAGACGCTCTTCTACGACAGCGATCCCGTGTACGCCACGGGGACGGCCATCCTGCGCTTCCTGCTGGAGGAGGTCACCATCATCGCGTTCGTGTACAGCGTTTCGGTGTTCGCCGCGGTCATCAGCGGCCTGGCGGTCATCCATACGCTGACGGCCGTCGCGCTCAACTTCATCTGCCCGGCGCTGTTCCTGCTGATGATGGGATACATGGAAGTGTACGAATACGGCTTTACGGGCGGCAGCCTGCTGGAGGACTTCGCCATCCGGATGAACCCGTACCTGCTGATATTAGACGCTGATGGGTTTTCGGCCAAGGAGGTCTGCTTCTACGTGCTGATCGCGCTGGTCATCACGGTCGCGGCCTACCTGCTCTACAAGCTGCGCCGCCTGGAGCGGGCAGGGGACAGTTACGTCTTCTCCCCTGCCAGATACATCATCGGCTTTCTGATGGTGTTCGCGGCCAGCAGCGTGACGGGCCTCGTGTTCCAGGGCGAGATCGGATACGCCGCATACGTGCTGGGATTCGTCGTGGGCTACATCATCGCGCAGATGATCGTTACCCGTTCCACGAAGATCTTCACGAAGCAGTGTCTGGCTTCCGGCCTCGTCTACGCCCTCGTGATCGCCGCGGTCGTCTGCGTGTTCCGCCTCGACCTCATCGGCTATCAGAAGCGCGTGCCGGATCCGGCGAAGGTCCAGAGCGTTACGATCTACTCGAATACGTTCGACATGGGGCTGGACGGCGTCTACGACGAGATCTCCGATCCCGCGAACATCGAGCGGGTCACGAATTTCCACAGGCAGATCGTCGCTGACCCCGCCAATTATCAGAAACCCTGGACCAGTTACTCCACGGCCGAATACGGAACGGTGGATTCCCGCGACACGCTGGAGCAGCCTGTATCCCTGCAGCTGACGTATGCGATGAAGAACGGCCGCACCTTGACGCGCGACTACTGGATCCCGGCCAGAATGCTGAAGGACAGCGCCGACATGCGCGACGTCTGGAACAGCGCGGAGAACATCGGCATTGCTCGCTACCTCGCCGAAATGGACGCTAAGAATCTCGCCATTACGATCGAGGGCTACAACCTGACCGACGCGAGCGGCGATCAGCTGTCCAACTGGGAGGAATTTGACGACGATAACTACGCGATCGGCAACAGCGGCTTATCGGATAAGCAGGCTCTGCTGGACGGTCTGAAAAAGGACGCGACTATGATCGACTACGACAGCCTGTTCGAGAATACGGGCTACGAGCCAAGCCTCAGCGTCCATCTCGACTTCCGTATGCCCGCCGATCCGACCGCGCCGGAGGACTACATCAGCGGAAACGCCTGGAATTACTACGATTACGACGGCGAAGGCCGGCCGATCTACAAGCATCTCGTCATGGATGTCAACGTAACGAAGCGTTCCGTCAACACGCTGAATGCGCTGCTGAACATGAACGTTTCGGACGATCTGAAGCTCGCCGCGCGGATCATAGCAGGGGGAAAATAGGGCACAGCCCGTTCAAAAGGGGATATGAGAGAGCAATGGGACCGGATGAAGCGCATCGGAAACGAGCGTCATGTCCGGTCCCTTTGTACTGCCTGCGTTCGGTCTTTTCTGTGCCGGCCGGACATTTCGTGATATAATGGGCGTGCAAGCGGCTATATGCCGAAAAGGAGGGCAAGCATGAAGAGACCAGTCATCGGCATTACGCCGAATTACGCCGTCATGGATTACATGGGCGTTTCACAAGGGTATCCCTACACGCCGCGGGGCTATGCGGGTTCCATCCTGCGGGCGGGGGGCATTCCCCTGACGTTCCCGTTCGCGCCGGACGAGGACATCCTCCGGCAGCTCATCGGGCTCTGCGACGGATTTCTGTTCACGGGCGGGCAGGACGTTGACCCCGCCATCTACGGGGAGATGCCCTGGGACAAGATCGGCGCCACGGCGCCTCTTCGCGATATCCAGGAGAAGATGCTCCTGCCGCTCATCATGGAGACCGGCAAGCCCGTGATCGGACATTGCCGCGGCATGCAGATGATCAACTGCGTCCTGGGCGGCAGCCTGTATCAGGACCTGCCGACGCAGCATCCGTCCTTCCCGAACCTGCTGAATCACAGCCAGTCGGAGAAGGCCGTCTTTCCTGCGCATCGGGTGGACATCCGCGAAGGGACCCTGCTGGCATCCTGCTACGGCCTTACCGCGGAGGTGAACAGCTTCCACCATCAGGCCGTGCGCACGGTCGCGCCGGGCCTTTCCGTTACGGCGACGGCGCCGGACGGCATGATCGAAGGCCTGGAGATGAAGGATTATCCGTACCTGCAGCTCGTGCAGTGGCATCCGGAGGAGATGACCCCGCAGCACGAAGGCGCGAACCGCTGGTTTGCGGCCTTCATCGATGCGTGCCGGTAACAGGAGGTCCGGGATATGCAGAACAAAAGACTCGTACTGTTCCTTCAGTCGCTCATCCGCTCCGGCAGCGTGTCCGGAGAAGAGGACGGCGTCGCGGCGATCCTGGAGGAGTTCTTTGTCGAAAGGGGCTTCGACGAGGTCAAAGTGGACGAATTCGGCAGCATCACCGGCTGCATCAGGGGTAAGAAGCCCGGCAAGCGGATCCTGTTCGACGGCCACATGGACACCGTCCCTGTGAATGACCCGGCGAAATGGACGATGGACCCCTGGGCAGGGGACGTCAAAGACGGAAAGTTGTACGGCCGCGGCACGTCCGACATGAAAGGCGCGCTGTCCGCCATGTGCATGGCCGCTGCAGACTTTGCGGACGAGACGGACCGCGATTTTGCCGGCGAGATCTGGGTTGCGGGCGTCGTGCACGAGGAATGCTTCGAGGGCGTCGCCAGTTCAAAGATCAGCGCGGCCGTCAAACCGGACGTCGTCGTGATCGGCGAGGCGAGCGACCTCAACCTGAAGATAGGCCAGCGCGGCCGTGCGGAGATCGTCGTCGAAACGTTCGGAAAACCGGCGCATTCCGCGAACCCCGACAAGGGCATCAACGCCGTGTACAAGATGGCCGGGGTCATCGAAGAGATACGAAAGCTCGTGCCCGGAGAGCATCCCACGCTCGGCAAGGGCATCCTGGAACTCACGGACATTAAGTCCAGCCCGTATCCCGGCGCGTCCGTCGTGCCCGAATATTGCCGCTGCACGTACGACAGGCGCCTGCTGATCGGCGAGACGAAGGAGAGCGTGCTTGCGCCGCTGCAGACACTGCTCGACCGCATGATGGCCGCCGATCCGCAGTTGAAGGCCAAGGTCTCCTACGCGGTGGGCGAGGAGGACTGCTACACCGGCGCGAAGATCCGCGGCGAGCGCTTCTTCCCGGGCTGGCTGTACGGGGAGGACGACGATTTCGTGCAGGCCGCGTACCGTCAGCTGAAGGCGGACGGGTTTGACCCCTCCATCACCATCTACAACTTCTGCACGAACGCTTCGCACTACGCGGGCGAAGCGGGCATCCCGACGCTGGGCATGGGACCTTCCAATGAGAGCCAGGCCCACGTGATCGACGAGTACATCGAACTGTCCCAGCTCGACGGCGCGTACGGCTGCTACAAGTCCATCATGAAGGCGCTGCTGAAGTAGCGCTTTGCGTCCGTCCCACGCCTGCTGCGCATGAGACTGCCATATGCTGTCTTTTCTCAAAAAGTCATAGAGATTTCTATGGCTTTTTGTGTGTAACGCAGATATGTCATAGAATACGGCATGTTACAGACAGATTTTCCCCAATATTCAATGACAGGTGTGCAATTTCATGCATATGTCATAGATTTGGCTATGACATATTTTCAAAATAGAGATCATGTCATAGCAAATGGGATTCGGGCGGCTCGTCGAGGATATCTGTCCGCTGCTGGAAGGGTCACACCCAGAAGATCCCGCGAAGCAGGCGGGTGATCGCAACCATGTCCAAGCTTCCGTCTGGTCCCGGAGATAAGATAAAGAGATTGACCCCTAGATAGACACCCACGGATGCGTATTCGTCTATCCGTTTCAACAGGCTTTTACGATAATCCGGGTCAGATTGCAATCCGGCAAACTCTATATAGATCATTTCGCCCGTTACCGGGTGCAGCACGGTAAAGTCCGGATATCGAAAGTACATGCCGACCTCAAGTGGCGCTTCGTATTTAGAACGAAGCGCCAGATCGTGCAGAGCACCCGCGAGCATGGATTCCTCCCTGCTGCGGAATACGCCCAGTTCGGTTTTGATCTTCAGTTGTTCGGGATACAGCGTGTTCTGTCTTTCCTGCAGGGCTTCAAATGCTTCGTTTTCAGGTGTTATTCCAAAGAAGTATTCACGGCAGTCTTCGAATTGTTTTCCGCCGAAGCTTTTGATGTCCTCTGTGATAGGAACATATTGTGCAGCATGCTTCAAAGCTGACAGATTCGTTTCAGCGAGGCGTTTGATATGCAGGGCATATTTCTTGTAGCGCAACGCTTTGACCGTCCTTTCATCGGCATTCCGCAGCGATGTTCTGTGCCGTTTTCCGTCAGTAACAGTATCAAGATATGGCAGAAAAGTTTCATTTCTTCCTGTTTGTTGGTAGTAGATACTGCCTTCCGGTGCAGCCTGCAGCACGCGATGAATCTTGTCGCATAGTTCTCCAGTATGTTTCTGCTCCAGGCGGATCTCTTCTATACTGAGCATTTTGACCTCCATGACCAAGAAAGTGTAATATATGCTTATTATGGTCGACAGAGTCTATAATACCATATATTAACATTAAAGTAAATGTAAAATAGTAAGGACGAGGCTGACTTTACGAAATCCGCAAAAAAGAAGGCCGGTCTGCTGCGTGATGCAGCAGGCCGGTTTTAGCAGTATTTCAGCAATTCTCGCAATAAGTATTTATTTGGAAATTAATAAGCTAAATATTATATGGGGATCTTCATCGCCATCAAATGGTTTACAGTATCTTATGTCATTATTATATTTCTAAAAGGCGTTGCAGGATTCGCGAAATTCGCAAAAGAAGGCCGTAATTTGTTATTCCGTTTTCTTCTTGAAATGCAGCGCCAGTACAACGCATACTGTAATGGCGATCACAAAGGGTATGGCTGACAGGAACACAGCCGATGCCAGGGCACGGTAGCCTGCGTATTTGATCCCCCATAGCATGTCGCAATAGTTATGCGCAACGATCGCGCACATCACTTCGGAGAGAAGAACTGCCAGGATCCAAAACACCATCGATATGGTTTTTGTCAAAAGCTTCCTGTAGTTTCATGCATCTGATGTTACCAGATGGTTGCTTCGCGGTCCGTCCTATTCGATATGGATGACCGACTGGCAGAGGTCATCCGCCGTTACGGCCGGGTTGTGGTAGTGTTCACGCTTGTCTGTGATCGCGCCGATGGAGATGGCGGACGTCGGACAGTACTGCAGGCAGCCCAGGCACTGGGCGCAGTCCTCGCCGATGACGGCGCGTCCCGCTTCCAGGCGGATGTTGCCGCGGGGGCAGAGCCGCACGCAGGTGCCGCAGCCGACGCACTTGTCCGAAACGGCAAACGCGGCGGCCTTCTTGGACAGAATGCCCCCGAAGCCCTTGTTTTCCAAGGCGTTCAGACCGTTGCGGGGAGGCTTTTTCTCCGATCGTTTATGGCCGCGTACGGCTTCGGCGATCTCCGAAGCGACCTTCGCGCTGCGCTCCTGCGCCTGCTCGACGGAGAGGCGCGGCATCATCAGGTCGTGGGGGAACAGCCAGATGCAGCTGCAGTGGTGCGTCGTCGTCTTCCAGTAGTCCAGCGGCGCGATCTTGTTGAGTTCAAAGAGCCCTGTGCCGGCGTAGGCCGCGGAAACACTGACGCCCCAGACGAACGACCGGCGGCTGATCAGGATCTTCCGGGCGTATTTCAGGAAGTCCGCCGGCGCGCCGCCGCCGTAGCAGGGGAAGACGAATCCGACCGTTTCGGCCGCCTGCGCGTCCGTGACCGCAGGTTCTGAGCGCACCATGACGATGTCGGTATCGCCCAGATCCTGTGCGATATTCTTGGCCAGGTTCAGGCAGTTGCCCGTCCCGGAATAGCAGAAGATGATGTGTTTGCTCATGTCGCAATCCTTTCGTGATCGGGGGTGTTTTGGTCTGTTTCATTGAGTATACAACATTTTCCGGGCGTTGTGGTATACTATAAAGGAATTGATATCTCCCGCATGAAACATGGAGAAGGATACAGTATGAAAGCAAGAGACGAAAGAATCGACAAATGGCTCGACGAGCACCAGGAACAGGTCATCGCGGATCTGCAGACGCTGCTGCGTTACCGCACCGTGCAGGACGAAACGGCCGTGCCGGAAGAGGGCAAGCCCTTCGGCCCCATTACGTACGACTGCCTGCAGGCGGCGCTGGGCATCGCCGAGAAGCTTGGATTTAAAGGCGAGAGCGTGGACGGCTACTGCGGCAGCATCCTGGTCCCCGCGGATGAACCGGGCGAAAAGGCAGAGACGTTCGGCATCCTCGCGCACCTGGACGTCGTGCCGGAGAGCACGGGCTGGAACTATCCCCCGTACGGCGCCGTCATCGCGGACGGAAGGCTCTACGGACGGGGCGCCATCGACGACAAGGGGCCGGCCGTGGCGGCGATGTGGGCGCTGGCGGCGGTCAAGGCCTGCGGCTACAAGCTGAAGAGAAATGTGAACGTCATCCTCGGCTGCAACGAGGAGACCGGCATGCGCTGCCTCAGTTACTTTAAGGATCACCGGCCCATCCCCGACTTCTCGATCTCGCCCGACGGCGAGTTCCCGCTCACGAATTCCGAGAAGACGCTGCACGTGTCCACCTGGACGAAGAAGTACGCCTCCGGCCTGAAGATCAAGTCCGGCACGGTGCACAACGCGGTGCCCGGCGAAGCGGAATGCTGGGTGAACCTGCCCATGAAGACCGTTCAGGAGGTCTGCGAATGGTACGCGGAAAACAGCCCGTTCGGCGTGGTCGCGACGGACGAAGGAAGCTGCGTGCGGGTCAAGACCATAGGCCAGACGGCTCACGCTTCCATGCCCGAAAACGGGCAGAACGCGCTCCTCGCCCTGCTGCAGCTGCTCTCCGAGATGCCGCTGGCAAAAGAGGACGCCGAAAGCGTGAAGGCGCTGGCGGATCTGCTGGGCATGTGCATGCACGGCGAGCGCTTCGGACTGGATAAGGAAGACGCCTCCGGCAGGCTTTCGTTCAATGTAGGCCTCATGGATTGGAACGAAGAGGGCTACAAGGTCACGTTCGACCTGCGCGTGCCCATCTCCATGACGGAGGAAGAACTGAGAGGCGCGCTGGAACAGAAGATGAACGCCCTCGGCGCCGAGGCGGAATACTGGCGCTTTGACCCGGGTTACTGCATCCCGGACGACACGCCCTTCGTGCAGAAGCTCATCGGCGTGTTCAACGAGCGCACCGGCGAGAACAGAAAGCCCATGCACATCGGCGGCGGCACGTACGCGCGGCACCTGCCCAACGCGGTCAGTTTCGGGCCGGAGGACTACATGTGCGAGGCGAGCGCCCACGTCGCCAACGAGTTCATCTCGCTGGAGCAGCTGGCGTTCAACTGCAAGATCCTCGCGGACGCCATCATCGCGCTGGCCTGCGAGTAGAGCGGCGGCGCTGAGAACGAGCGGAGGAACAAATCCTCCGCTTTTTTCGTCTGTAAATTGCGAAAAGTGGCATATTTGTTTTATAATAAACTGACGGAGTATGTAACGTGAAGAAAAGCAGAGTTCTCGCCTTGCTCCTCGCCGCCGTCCTGCTGCTGGCAGGCTGCGCGAAAGGCTCGGATGAACAACTGAATACGGCGCAGATCGAAGAGACTGAAACGGTGGAAGATCCCGAAGAGGTTCCGGCCGCTGAACGGGCCGCGTCGCTGCCGTTTACCGCCGTCGCCTACGCGGCGCAGGCGGGCGGCTTTCTTGGCGTGTCCTACGACCAGAGCAAGGCAGTCTCAAAGAACGACGCGCACATCGACACTTCCCACGTGGCGGAAGGGTACGTGGCCGTTTCTGCAAAATCCCCGAATCGCCTGAAATTCCAGGTCATCTTCGGGACCGTTACGTACAATTACGACATGAAGAACGACGGTACCGTTTCCTACATGCCCCTGCAGAGCGGAAACGGCAGCTACAAGTTCCGGGTCATGAAGAACGTGTCGGACAACAAGTACGCGGAGATCAACTCGACCACCGCGGACGTAAAGCTGAAGGACGCGTACCAGCCGTTCCTGCGGCCGAACGATTACGCGAAATACACGCAGGATTCCGCCTGCGTCAAAAAGTCCGCGGAGCTCTGCAAAAATAAGAAGACGGATCTGGAGCGGGTCAGCGCCGTGTACGACTACGTGTGCAAGTCCATCAAGTACGACCGGCAGCTGGCGGCGACCGTCAAATCCGGCTATCTGCCCGATCCGGACAGCACCATGGCGAGCGGCAAGGGCATCTGCTTCGACTACGCCTCGCTGGCCGCGGCCATGCTGCGCAGCCAGGGCATTCCCACGAAGATCATCTTCGGCTACGTGTCTCCGGACGGCCTGTACCATGCGTGGAACATGTTCTACACGGAGGAGACCGGATGGGTCACCGTCAGCTGGCAGGTGAGCGCCAAGAACTGGACCCGCATGGACCTCACGTTCTCCGCGAACGGCGCGGACGACAAATTCGTGGGCAACGGCGGCAACTATAAAGACGTGTACGTGTATTAGAGAAGGGTAAGACCATGAGCAAACAACTCGACCACATGGGCGTTTCCGCCTTCTGCGAGAGCATGGGCATGATGATGCAGGCAGGCATCCAGACCGACGAAGCGGTGGGCCTGCTGCAGCACGGCAAGACGAAGACGGGCGGCCTCCTGGAGGAGAGCCTCGCCGTCATGAAGGAGCACGTGGACGAAGGGGAGGGCCTCGCCGCGGCCATGAAGGCTGCCGGCGTCTTCCCGGAGTACGCGCTGCAGATGGTGAGCGCGGGCGAATCCTCCGGCAAACTGGAGAGCATCCTCCTGCGCCTTGCGCGCTATTACGCGGATCAGAAGACGATCTCGGAGAAGCTGAAGAACGCGGTCACGTACCCGGTCGTCATGATCCTGCTGATCATCCTGCTGCTGGCGGTCATGATCAGGATGGTGCTGCCGTCGTTCTCCGCCGTCTACGAGCGGCTGACGGGCAGCCTCGCGGCGTCCTCGTACGGCTACGTGCGCTGGGCATACGCGTTCTGCTGGATCGCGCTCATCACGCTCGTCGTTCTCGCAGCCGTCCTGCTGATCGGCTACCGGCTGTGGAAGGGCGGAAAGCGGGAATCCGTGGAAAGCCTGCTGCGGCGCTTCCCGATCTGCGCGTCCATCCTGGAGAACATGGCCATGTTCCGGTTCACGTCGGCCCTGACCACGTTCATCGCCAGCGGCGACATGCAGGACGAAGCCGTGGAAAAGAGCATCCCCATGGCGGATTACGGCCCCGTGGAAGACAAGCTGAAGCGGGTGTCCGGGCGCATGCTCGAGGGTCACAGCATCGCGCAGGCGGCTTACGACGAGGAGCTGTTTGAACCGACCTATGGCCGCATGCTGCTGGCCGGCGAACGCTCCGGCAACCTGGAGGGCATTCTCGAGCGGCTTACCGGCCTGCTGGAGGAAAACTGCGGCAGCGAGGTGGACCGCCTCGTCGGCTTCGTGGATCCGCTGCTGTCGGGCGTGCTGATGGTGACCGTGGGGCTGTCGCTCTTAAGCGTCATGCTGCCGCTCATCGGCATGATGAATTCCGTGGGGTAGCGCATGTATCAGGATAAAAAGACAAGCAAAAGAGGGATCCTCCTGGCCGTCTGCCTGTGCCTGCTGGCCGCGCTCGGCGCGTTTTTCGCGTTTTCAAAGAGCCCTGCCGCGCTGGAAGAAGAGGCGGAGGCCGCCATCCGGGAGGCCGTGCGGGCCGGCGCTCTGCAGTGCTACGTCGTGGAAGGCTTTTACCCGCCGGACCTTGCCTATCTGCAGGATCACTACGGCCTGCAGGTGAATACGGAAGATTATTACGTGGTGTACGACGCGTTCGCGTCCAACGTGCCGCCGACCGTCAGCGTCGTCAGAAAATAGGAAGGCCATGTCTTTTAAGAAACAACAGACATCTCCGCTCGGATTATACGCCATCGGCATCGCAGCCCTGTTTTTGCTGGGCTTTTTCCTGTTGCTCGTGTTCGGCGCGGGCAGTTACCGCAGCGCCGTCGCCGCGCAGAGCGCGAACGGCGACGAGCGGGTGCTGCTTTCGTACGTTTCCACGTGCGTTTCGGCAGCGGACTGCGAGGGCGCCGTGGAGATACGGGCGCAGGACGATTCGTCCATGCTCATCGTGCACGATCCCCATTCGGAGTACGCCCAGCGCGTCTATCTGTGGGGCGGGCAGCTTCTGGAGGATTTCGCGCTCCCGGATGACCCGCTGAATCCCGAAGACGCTGAGGTCATCGGCGAGACGGACACGTTCAGCGTGGAAAAGATCGGAGACCGCCTGCTGGCCGTTTCAACGGACGCGGGCCGCGCGCTCGTCTACGTCCGCAGCGCCGGAGGTGTGTTATGAGAAACCGGCACGAACACGTTACAGCCTTTTACATAGAGACGCTGGCGCTCATCCTCTCGTTCGTCCTCGTCATCCTCGTGCTGACGCACGTGTTCGGCATGGGCAAGCTCGAGAGCGCGAAGGCCGGGGAGCTGACGGACGCCGTACGCCTGGCGCAGAATGCGGCCGAGGCGTTCGCGGCAGCGGCAGGTCCCGCAGAGCTGGGAAGGCTTCTGGATGAGGGCGGAAACGTTGCCGTGGCATCGGCTTCCAGCCAGTATCCGCTGCCGGACGGCGACAGGCTTCCGGCGCTCATCTTCGCTTCCTACGACAGGGATCTGAAGGGATGCCCGGAGGAGCAGGCGGTTTACCGCGTCGTCATCAAATGGGAGGCGGAAACGCCGAAGCCGGACACGCTCGCGAACGGCGCCATTTCCGTCTACCGGGCCGGCGAATCGGAAGGCGACCCCATCTATACCCTGGAAACAGCCGTATATCTGCAGGAAGGAGGCGCGCTATGAAGCACGTACCCATTCGTCTCGGACCGCTGGCGCTGCTTCTGGCGGTCATCTGCATCTGCCTGACGACGCTGTCCATCCTGTCGTTTACGACGGGTCAGGCGGACATGCGCCTCGCGGAGCGATATGCGGAAACGGTCAAAACGCGCTACGAACTGGAAGCGAAGGGCATGCGCGCGGTGCGGGACGTCTGCGAGGGCAAAGGCGCCGCACAGTCCCCGGACGGCATCTTCATCACCGCGGGCGATCTGAACGAGCCGCATCTTTCCATCGTCCTGAAGCAGAAGGGCGGACGCTGGGAGATCAGCCAATGGCTGTATGAAACGCCCTGGGCGGAAGACACGCGGATGGACGGCATCTGGACAGGAGAGTAAGGACACATGGCAGAACAGGAACGCAAAGCCTATGAGCAGATGGATATCCGGGGCATCCTGGAGGAGGCCGTCCGCAGGGACGTCAAGGACATCTTCGTCGTGGCGGGCCTTCCCATCACATACAAAATCGGCAGCGGGCAGGAGCGGATGGACCGTCCCAAGATGCTGCCGGCCGACATCGCGATCTGCGTGAACGACATCTACGAGATCAGCCGCAGAGACCGCAAAAACGTCGATGCCGGGCTGGACGACGACTTTTCGTTCGCTCTCTACGGCACCGGGCGCTTCCGGGTGAACATCTTCCGCCAGCGCGGATCGCTGGCCGCCGTCATCCGGGTCATCCGCTTCGGCCTGCCGGATCCCGTCGAGCTCAGCATACCCGAGAGCGTGCTGTCGCTCGCGGACACGAAGAAAGGCCTCGTGCTGATCACGGGCTCCGCGGGTTCGGGCAAATCCACGACGCTGGCCTGCCTTATCGACCGGATCAACGAGAAACGCGAGGCGCACATCATCACGATGGAGGATCCGATCGAGTATATCCACCAGCACAAGCGGTCCATCGTGACCCAGCGGGAGATCTCCATCGACACGCCGGGTTACATGGAATCGCTGCGCAGCGCGCTGCGGGAGAGCCCGGACGTGATCCTGCTGGGCGAAATGCGCGATTACGATACGATCTCGGCGGCCATCACGTCCGCGGAGACCGGCGTGCTGCTGCTCTCCACGCTGCACACGAGCAGCGCGGCCAACACCATCAACCGCATCCTGGACGTGTTCCCGGCGGCTCAGCAGCAGCAGGTGAAGATCCAGCTCGCGCAGATGCTGAAGGGCATCGTCTGCCAGCAGCTCGTGCCTTCCGTCGATGGCGGGCTCATCCCCGTCTTCGAGATCATGAAGTCCACGACCGCCATCCAGAACATGATCCGCGAGGACAAGCTGCACCAGCTCGAATCGGCCATGATGGCCGGCGGCGCGGACGGTATGTGCACGATGGACGGCAGCCTGCTGAAACTGTACCGCGAGGGCCGCATTACGAAGGACACGGCGCTCGTGGCCTGCGCGAATTACGAGAACATGGTCAAGAGATTAGGGTAGGGGGTGTTACGGATGTTGACGATCGAAAAGTTAAAGGAATTTGGCGCGAATACGGCAGAAGGCTTGGAACGCTGCATGAACAACGAAGCGTTCTATCTGCGGCTCGTGGGCATGGCTGCGGCCGACGCGAACTTTGAACGCCTGCCCGAGG
>JAEEGL014836307.1_pt1 | contig 13422 bp, 14 predicted proteins | sample 9134231 | NCBI WGS metagenome assembly JAEEGL01 (sample SAMN16246548, study PRJNA631951) | gut metagenome | biome: gut microbiome; feature: rumen; material: fiber-attached | host: Bos | place: Iran: Karaj | collected 2018-10 | reverse complement strand
TGTGGCTCTGTAGCTCAGTCGGTAGAGCAGAGGACTGAAAATCCTTGTGTCGATGGTTCGATTCCATTCGGAGCCACCATTTTTATATTTTATAGTTTGTATTCCATGCGCTCGTAGCTCAGTTGGATAGAGTGTTTGGCTACGAACCAAAAGGTCAGGGGTTCGAATCCCTTCGAGCGCACCATAAATCGGGACGTGGCTCAATTTGGTAGAGCACTTGGTTTGGGACCAAGGGGTTGCAGGTTCAAATCCTGTCGTCCCGACCATTTTTTATAGAATTAACAGTGATGTTATTTTTTTTTGCCAAAAAATTAATCTTAACAACTATTTATTTACATGTTATATTTAATATAGAAATAAGGATAATAATATGGAAAATAATGATTTATATGAAAAGAGCATTCTTTTAATTGGCCCATCAGGAATGGGGAAAACTACTATTGGAAGAGAATTATCAAAAAAAACAGGTATGGGACAATTATCTTTAGATAGAATAGCTAATGAAGATCGAAGATTAGGAGTAAGAGGAAGATTTCCTAGTAGTGATGATTATAAACTATACTTGTTTAAAAAGATTATTGATAATGCTAAAAAAGACAATTCTTTTGGAATTGTAGATTTCGGAGCAGGGCACTCTGTATTTGAAAGTGAAGAAAAGTTTATGGAAGCTCAAGAATTATTGTGTAACTTTCAAAATATAGTTCTATTAAAATACAGTGATGATATTGAAGAATCTCTAAGAGTAATTAATTCTAGATCAACCGGAGACACTAATGATAATTTTCGTTTTCTAACTAGTGAGTGCAATACAAGACTTGCTACGATTACTATATATACAAAAGATAAAACAGTAGAAGAAATAGCAGAGGAAATAATAGAAATAACGAAAAAAAAAGATAATACAAAATAAAAATATGGTGATTATTTATCACCATATTTTTTTTCTAATTCTTTATTAAAGTTCTTTAATCTACTTTCTCCAATTAAACTCATAAAATCATCTACTGCTTTAGCATATGTTTTATTACCTGAACAGTATTCATAAATATTTTTACTACCAATATTACTAGTAAATCCTAGATTAGTACTATCAGCACCTGTACATTCTTTATTAGATAAATCATCAGGTAAATACATAAACCAACCATTTAATAAATTAACTATATATTGTTTAGCTCTAACAGGATCAATTTTATAAGTAACTGGTTCTATATCATAACGCGTGTTACTTATATTTATTATTACTTTTCCATTACTATATACATTGACATATCTAGTAACTGAATCAAGATCTTTTCCAGCTTTTACATACGAATAATTGATTGTAAAATCTTCGATATTTTCAACTCTATTATTTCTTCGATTATAGATATACACAATATATAAAGTAAAACCTAAAAATACTAGTATGCAAATTATAAATAAAATCTTCTTAATCATATAAACACCTTAATCAACAAATTTAACATCATGACCATTTATAATGGCATAATTCTCAGTTTCTACCTTAGGGAACCAATCTTCATGATATAATTCATAACTATTTAAATAAGATTGATCTAATCCCATATAATAGTAATCACTACTTTTACTAATTGAAGTAGCAGCTGTTGAATCAAAATAATAATATTTATCTTTTAACTTAATTATATTCCACATATGATAACCAGTAGAGTAACCAACTACACCATAGGATTCTATTCCTATATTTTGAAATATTACTTGTGAAGCTTTAGCAAATCCAGCACAAACAGCATTCTTTTTTACAAATACATTATAAATAGATTGATTCTTAGAAGTATAAGTAAATACTTTATCATATTTAAAGTGATCACCCATGTAATTATATACATATAAAACTTTTTCTTCATCAGTCATATTTTGTGTCTTTATCCTAATATCATTTAAAACTCTTTTAATATATTGTTCACCAAATATTTCTAATTCTTTTATTGGAGTAGCATATATATATCTTATCTTAATAACTCCGTCTTTATATTGCCATGTAGCAGTAGAAAAGTCCATTGCTTCTGGATATTCAGTTTCAAATACTTCAAATATTAGATGTATAATCGTAGAGCATTCATTAAAATCAGCACAGTTAAGATCACTTAATTTAAATGTTCTAGTAGGTGTATGTTTTTTTACATCTTCAAACATTAAATCATAGAATTTTTTTTCATTTTCATTTAAATAATTATTATATATTCTAGCTTCATTACTATATAAATCATTAATATAATATTTACTATTTCTATCAGATTTATTATTTAAATAAACTGGTCTAGTTAAATAATAATAAACTAATATAGTAGATATTATTAATATAATTGTTATTATTTTATGTTCTTTTACAAATCTCATAACAATTCTCCTAAGTCATACACATAAGTTCCTAAAAAATATCCAACTAAAGGATAAAATATAAAAGGAAAAATAACTCCTAATATACCAAATAATAAATTTTTAGAATAAGCATGACATACTATAAAAGGAGTAAAAATGTATACCATAGTTAAAACAAAACTACTAGTATATGGTATTATTGATAAACCAATAAGTATTAGTAATAATCCTAGTTCAATATCTATAACTTTATAAAATAAATAAATATTATATATAGGAATTAATCCCATATAAAAGGGTTTACCAGCTTTTACTAAAAAGCCTGGTATAGACAAATAAATAATAATTAAAATTATTAGAAACAAATTAGTCATATCATACTCCTATTATAATTATAAATTATTAGAATAAATTATTAAATAACAATTAGTTATTTATTATCGAACTAGTCATAATGTTTACTATTTAAGTGATAAATCTAATTTGATATAATTGTTATTATGGAAAAGAAATATTTAACAGATAAAAATTATATTATTATAATTAGCTTGTTTTTAATAACAGGCTTATTTATGCTGTTTTTACCTAAAATATACATTAGAACATTTCATTTAATAATATCTATTGGAATGATGTTAATAGGTGTTTTATTAATAATTTTTAATATTAAAAATAAGAATAATATTATAGATTATTTATTTTCTATATCATTTTTAATACTAGGTTATTTTTTCTTTACTAATAGTTTTAATTTACTAAGTACTTTTAATATATTATTATCAGCATATTTAATACTTATTTCTTTAATTAAAATATCTACTTTTATAGTATATAAATTAAATAAAACTAGAGGATTTTATAGATTACTAACAAGTGGCCTTATAGACTTATTATTTGCTATTATAATAATTACTAATCTAAAAAGAAGTGTTAAATTTTTAACATTTATATTTGGTTTATATTTTATAGCAATTGCTTTTCAATATATGATTGATTGGTTTTTTGAATATCATAAAAGAGATAATAGAAATAGATCATTTAGATGGACTATTCCTACGATATTTTCAATTTTTATACCATATACAGTATCAACTAGAATAAATAGATCACTAACTAATAATCAAGATTTTAATAAGATAGATAATAAAGTTGATTTAGAGATACTAATAAGTGTTAAAGATAGTAATATAGGTAAATTTGGACATGCTGATTTTATTTTTAATGATAAAGTATATTCTTATGGTAATTATGATGAAGATTCTAAAAAATTCTTTGATACAGTAGGTGATGGTACTTTAATAGTAGCTTCTAATAAAAAGAAGTATATTAATTTTTGTATAGATAATTCAAAAAAGACTTTCTTTGATTTTGGTATTTCTTTAACAGATATTCAAAAACAAAAAGTAGAAGAAAAGATAAATACTATTATGAATGATACTTATCTTTGGAAATGTAAACAAGAATTAAATTCAAAAGAAGAATATACTGATTATGGAAGCAAGTTATGGAGAAATACAAAGTGTAAATATTACAAGTTTAATAGTAAAAGTAAATATAAAACATATTACGTTATGTGGACTAATTGTGTTAAAGTTATAGATGAAATATTAAGAGTTACTGGAAGTCCCATTATTAGATTAAATGGGGTTATTACTCCAGGAACATATTATTATTTTTTAAATGAAGAATATAATAAGAAAAATTCTAATGTTATAAGTAAAAAAGTAATAGGAGATTTTAATAAAGATACATTATGAAAAAAAAGATTAAATATAATTACATTTTAAATGATTTAATAAAAGTAATTAAATACAATGTAAAAGACATTGTACTTTTTGAAATGATGTTTAAATCATTATCCATTATTGTATTTTATCCATTGTTCACAGGTATGTTTAATCTTACTATGAAGATAACAGGATATAAATATCTATCACTAGAAAATGTATTAGAATTTTTAATTAATCCAGTAACTATAATTATGTTATTAATAATAATACTGATGATGTCCTTTTATACGTTGTTTGATATGACATGTTTAATAATATTAATTGATGCTTCAGTAACTAATAATGATATTACTATATATGACGTTATTAAAATAGCTTTAAAAAAGACAGGTAGATTATTATTTAGAGGGAATTTCTTAATTACTTTTTATGTACTCTTTTTAATACCGTTTTTAAATATAGGAATATCTTCTAATTTTATTAATTCATTAGAAATACCAGAGTTTATAGAGGATTATATATATAGTAATACTCTATATACATTTCTTTATATAGGATTATTTGCTATCTTTATTTTCTTGTTGTTTAGATGGATCTATGCAATACATTACTGTGTTATTGAAAACGAACCATTTATAAAAGCCCTAAAAAAGAGTAGAGATTTAGGTAAAGGAAATCATATTTTAGACTTTTTAAAAATTATTTTAACTCAGCTAATAATTGGAATAATTTATATACTATCAATTGGAATAGGAGTACTTGTTATATACTTGTTAAATAAATATATCTCTTCTTGGGGAATGCTTGCTAGTATTTTAATATCAGTAGTATGGTTATCTCTTGGAATATCATTTATTATATATATAATATTTAGTACACCAATTAGTTATATAGTTATAAGTTCTTTATATTACGAACATAAAAAAGATAATAATGAAACAATTAAACATATAAAAGTTAATAGAGCCAAAACATTCTTTACTAGTTCAAAATGGAAAATAGTTAAATTTAGTTTAATAATAATTTTTATAGTATCTGCATCTATCTATACTAATGGTATTTTAAATGGAGATTATAACTTAAACATTGAACACTTTAATGACATAGAAATAACAGGTCATAGGGGAGCATCTCGTGATTATCCAGAAAATACTATTATTGCTTTTCAAAAAGCTAAAGATTTAGGTGCTGATTGGGTTGAACTTGATGTACAACAAACTAAGGATAAACAATTAATAATAAGTCATGATTCTAATTTAAAGAGAGTAACAGGTTTAAATAAAAATATTTATGAAATTACTTATGATGAAATAAAAGATTTAGATGCTGGTAGTTTTAAGGATCCAAGTTTCAGTAGTGCTAGAATACCTCTTTTAGAAGATGTTATTAAATGGGCACTTTTAAATAATATGAAACTTAATATTGAATTAAAACCAACAGGGCATGAAGAAAATTTTGAAGAAAGTGTAGTAGATTTAATAAACGAGTATAATTTTAGTAAAAGATGTGTTATTACTTCACAAATATATGAAGTATTAGAAAATGTTAAATCTTATGATCAAGATATTAAAACAGTTTATGTAATGAGTTTAGCTTATGGAAATATTCTTAATTTAGATAAGGCTGATTATTTCAGTGTAGAAGCAAATAGTGTCAATAAGAATATGGTTAAACAAATACATAATGAAGGTAAAAAAATTTATGCTTGGACAGTTAATAATGAAAAGAATATTAGAAATATGATTGATCTAGAAGTAGATAATGTAATTACTGATGATATTACTACTGCGAAAGGATTGGTAATAGAAAGTAAACAAACTAATCTAATATTTGACTTTGTTAAAACAGTTTATAAATTAATAGAATAAAGACTCTTATGAGTCTTTTTTTGTAATATAAAGTGTAAACAATATTTTGTTTTTAAAGAATTTGACAATATTATTTGATATAATATTGTTAAGGTGAGGGTTATTTATGAAAAATAATAAAAAAGGATTAATATTAAATGGAATATTTGTTGTATTTGAAATAATAGCTATCATTCTTACTGTTATGTATCATAATTCTTTTGAATTTAAGTATTATACAGAAGATTCAAATTTATTTGCTTTAATAGTAGCTATTATATATTTTAGTTATTTGTATAAAGAAAGAAAAATACCTAAATACTTATCAGTATTAAGACTTATTAGCGCAGTTTCTTTAACATTAACTTTTTCTGTTGTAGTATTTTTCTTATTACCAATTACTAATTTTAATATTGGTTTTATGTTTGGAAATGCAAATTTCTTTTTCCATTTAGCATGTCCATTATTAATGGTATATATGTTTCTATTTGTTGATAAAAAAAGCAAATTTAATATTAAAAATCTATTAATGTCTAATGTTCCTACCTTACTATACGGAACTATTCTTATAATATTAAATATTCTTAGAAAGGTAGATGGACCATATCCATTTCTTCAAGTATATAAAAATACAATATTAGAATCTGTACTATGGTTTGCTGGATTAAATATTTTTGTTGTATTAACAGGATTATTATTGGTTAAAGTACAAAAAAAAGAGGTCAATTAATATGAAAATAGCAGCATTAGTTATTTTTATCCTAATGTATATATTAATTATAAGATATCAAAAATATAAAGAATATATAGCTTTAGGAACGGCAATAATATTCATAATAGTAGGGATATTACCTTTTAACAAATTAGTAGATGTATTAAAAGATAATTTAAATATATTTATGATGTTAATTGGTTCAATGATAATAGTATATTACTTTATTAAATCGAAGATGCCTGCATTAATTGCAGATAAATTATTGGATTTATCTCCTAATGTAATGTGGGTTACTATCTTTATGAGTGCTTTTGCAGGTATTATTTCAGCTTTTATTGATAATACAGCAACAGTTCTTATGATTGCTCCGATAGGAGTAGCAGTATGTAAAAAATTAGAAATTAATCCAATACCAATGATTTTATGTTTAGCTATATCATCTAATCTACAAGGAGCAGCTACTTTAGTAGGAGATACTACTTCGATCATGTTAGGTGGTTATGCTAAGATGGATTTTAATTCCTTCTTCGTATTAGAGGGAAGACCAAGTATCTTCTTTGCGGTAGAACTTGGTGCAATTGCTTCATTATTTATTATGTTCTTTATGTTTAAGAATCAAGTAGAAAAAGTAGAAGCTTCAAAAGATGTAAGAGTAACTGATTACTTTCCTACAATTGTATTAGTAAGTTTAATTATTGCTTTAATAGTAGCATCATCTTTTCCTAATAGAGCAGAAATAGTTAATGGTATTATTTGTATGGGATTTGCTCTAATTACAATTGTTGGAGATGCTTCTAAACATAAAAGAGATAATAAGATATTAGAAAGTATCAGAAATGTAGATTATCAAACATTGTTATTGCTATTTGGTTTATTCTTAGTAATAGGAGGAATAACTAATGTTGGTATTATCGATGATTTTGCTAATTTTATAAGTAGTATTGGAAGTTCTCATCCGTTTATTTTATATACTATAATCGTATGGGGATCTGCTTTAATATCTGGCTTTATCGATAATATTCCTTATGTAGCTACGATGCTTCCAGTAATAGAAACAATATGTGCAACTTCATCTATTAATCCATATTTGCTATATTTTGGATTGTTATCAGGTGCCACTTTAGGAGGTAATTTAACTCCAATTGGAGCATCAGCCAATATTGCTGGTGTAAGTTTATTAAAGAAAGAAGGATATGATGTAGACTTCAAAACTTTCTTAAAATATGGTTTACCACTTACATTATCAGCATTATTAACAGGTTATATATTTATATGGTTTGTATGGAAATAAATCTCTAGTAATAGAGATTTTTTTATCAATAAATAAGTTAAATATATGTTAAGATTTTTATCTTTTTAATAAAAAGTTAAGAAGAATATTGACAATATTTTGTTATAGAGATATTATGTTATTAACAAAATGTTAAAAAGAAAGGATCGTATATGTATGAGGGAAGATTATAATAAAGCTCTATTTATTGTAGATATGAACAATGGTTTTGTTAATTTTGGAGCTATGGCAAATCCAGAATATAACAGATTAGTACCAGAACAATTAAAGATGGTAGGAAAATTTAGAAAAGAAAAAGAGTTAGTTAATTTTGTATTAGAAGGGCATACTCCTGATGCTACTGAATTTAATACTTATCCTGTACACTGTGTAAAAGGTACTTCTGAAGCAGAATTAATTGATGAATTAAAAGATGAACAAAATAAAGAAGATACTAAAACATATTATAAAAATTCAATTAATGGAATGCTTAATGGAACACTTCAAGATGACATTAAGAGATTAAAACAATTGAGAGAATTTGTTATCGAAGGAGTATGTACTGATTTATGTGTGATGGATTTTGCAAGAACTCTTGCTAGATTCTTAGATGATATTAATAGAGAGTCAAAAGTATTTGTAATTAGACAAGGAATAGATACATTTGATTCACCAGATCATAATAGAGATGAATGGACAAGAATAGCAGAAAAAGTAATGACTCAAGCAGGAATTGAAATGGTAGATAATTTTGAAGAATTTGAAGAAAAAGAAAAAAAGTTGGAGTTGAAAAAATATGGAAATATTTAATGGTTATGATAGATTACCACGTAATTATACTTTATTAACAGATGAATATGAATATACGATGGCTAATGGTTATTTATTAAATGGAAAAGAAAATGATGAAGCAGTATTTGATGTATTCTTTAGAAAAGTACCAAATGATGGCGGTTATGCCGTAATGGCAGGACTTGATAAAATAATTCCCTTTATTGAAAATTTAAAATTTACGGAAAAAGAGTTAGATTATTTTAAAAGAAATGGCTATAGTGATAAATTTATTGATTACTTAAGAAACTTTCAGTTCCATGGAAGTATTTATGCTGTACCTGATGGTACTCCAGTTTTTCCAAATGAACCATTAGTAACTGTAAAAGCTCCAATTATTGAAGCTCAAATATTAGAAACATCAATTCTTTCTATTGTTAATGGTGCTATGGAACATGCTACTGGTGCTAGAAGAATAATTGAAAGTACTCCAAAAGGTGTGGGAGTAATGGAATTTGGTGCTAGAAGAGCAGACGGAAGCGAAGCTGCGATTGATGCGTCTATCTACGGTATGATGGCAGGATGTATTGGAACAAGTAATGCTATTGCTGCAGATATGGTAGGAAAAAAAGGATTAGGAACTATGGCACATAGTTTTATTGAATCCTACGATAATGAATTAGAAGCCTTTAAAGACTATGCTAAAACATATCCTAACAATGCACTTTTATTAGTAGATACATATGATACTTTAAAGAGTGGTGTTCCAAACGCAATAAAAACATTTGATTATATGAAAGAAATAGGATTACCAACAGATCATATTGGAATAAGAATTGATTCTGGAGATTTAGCATATCTATCTAAAGAAGCTAGAAGAATGTTAGATGAGGCAGGATACTCTAATGCTAATATTTGTCTATCTAATGGATTAACAGCAGAGACTATTGAAACATTAATTAATCAAGGAGCTAAATTTAACTCACTAGGAGTAGGAGATAACATCTCTAAACCAGAAGGAAGAATGGGTTGTGTTTATAAAGAAGTAGCTCTTAAAAAAGCTAATACAAATAACTGGATACCAAAAATTAAATTAAGTGAAGATGCTATTAAAATAGTTAACCCAGGATTTAAAAAGTTATATAGAGCTTATGATAAGAAAAGTGGTTATGCTCTAGCTGATATAATAACTAAAAATGATGAAGAAATTAAATTAGATGACTTATTATTAGTTAGTCCTCAAGATTATTTAAAAAGAACTACAATTAATAATTTTGATTTAATAGAACTACAAAAACCTATATTTGAAGATGGAAAACTAATATATAAAGATCCTTCATTAGAAGAAAAGCAAGGATACTGTAATGAAGAAATGTCTAAGTTATATGAAGAAGTTAAAAGACCAATTATGCCACATATCTATCATGTTTCAGGTACTCTAGAATATGTTGACTTTAAAAATAATCTAATTCTAGAAGAAAAAAACAAAATAGAAGAAATCTAAATTAAGAGGTATATATGAATAATTTTAATGCAGAAAAAACTACAAATGAAATAATAGAATTCATAAGAGATTATTATAATAAATATAATCTAAAAGGTGCTGTTTTAGGTATAAGTGGAGGTAAAGACTCTGCGGTAGTTAGTGCTCTTTTTACTAAAGCGTTAGGAAAAGAAAATATCGTAGGAGTTACAATGCCATGTCACTCTAAAGATGAAGATAAATTAGATGCTAAATTAATTAGTGACTATTATGGATTTAAACTAATTAATTTTGATTTAACTAACGTCTTTGATACATTTAAAGACGAACTAAAAAACTTAGGTGACTTTACTTCTTTAGAACTAAAAAATAGTGATATTAATATTAAGCCAAGACTTAGAATGTTAACAGTGTATTATCTTGCAGCTCTTTTAAGTGCTACTCAAGGTGGTACTTATTTAGTAGCAGGTACATCAAATAAAAGTGAATTGTTTGTAGGTTACTTTACTAAAGGTGGAGATAGTGTTCACGATATAAGTGTTCTAGGAGACTTGACTGTCGATGAAGTAATCGAAATTGGTAAATATCTAAATGTACCAGAAAAAGTATTATTTAAAACTCCAAGTGATGGTTTATCAGGACAAACAGATGAAGATAAACTGGGAGTTACCTATAAAGATATAGCTAAATATATTAATGAAGAAGAATTAGATAATGACATTAAAGAAAGAATAAAAAAATTACATAATAATAGCTTACATAAATTTACTATACCTACTTATAGGAAAGGTGATTAATATGAGAATAGGAATATTTGGAGGATCGTTTAATCCTCCTCATAAAAAACATATTAAAATAGCTAATGAATTGATAGATAAAAATTATGTCGATAAAGTAATATTTGTACCTACTGGTAATAGTTATTCTAAAAGAGATTTAATTGATTTTGAAGATCGTTATAATATGTTAAAACTACTAGAAACAAATAACATATTAGTAAGTGATATTAGTAGAGAAGATAAATATACTTATGAAGTATTAGATTATTTTAATAATGGTACTGATGAATTATTCTTTATCTGTGGAATAGATAATCTAGATAATTTTGATAAATGGAAAAGATATGAATATGTATTAGAAAAATATAAATTATTAGTAATAAACAGAAGCGGTTATAGTTTTGATATTATTAAAGATAAATATAATTCAGATAATATAATATTAGCTAATATAGAAACAGAAAATATTTCATCTTCAATGATTAGAGAAAAGTTAAATAATAATGAAGATGTAAGTGAATATGTAGATGGTAAAGTATTAAAATATATAAAGGACAAGAAGTTGTATGAATTATAATAGTGAAGAAGAATTTTTAAAAAATTATAATAGCGATTTATATAAAAAAATATCCCTTACTGTAGATATATTAATTCTAAGTGTCTCTAGTGAAGAAATATCTAACTATCGTAAAACAGATAAAAAGAAAATGAGTATTCTTCTAGTTAAAAGAGATAATTATCCATTTAAAGATAAATGGTGTTTACCTGGAGGTTTTGTTGGTTATGATGAAGAGTTAGAAGAAGCTCCTAAAAGAATATTAGAAAAAGAAACTAATTTAAAGAATGTTTATTTAGAACAGTTATATACTTTTGGAAATATTAATAGAGATCCAAGAATGAGAGTAGTAAGTACTTCATACATGTCCTTAGTTAATAAAGATAATCTAAAAGAAGTATTATCAGATAATAGCTCTTTCTTTGATATAACTAATTTTATAGAAAATAATAATACTATTGAATTAGAACTAAATAATGGAAAAGAAACAATTAAATTAAAGTATAAAAAAGAATTAAATAATGTAACAAGTAATAATTATAAATACGAAATTATTGAAAATGAAAAAGTAGCTTTTGATCATGCTTTAGTTATATTAACTGGTTTATATAGATTAAGAAATAAAGTAGAATATACAGATATAATATTTAATATGATGCCAGAATATTTTACTTTAGGAGAATTGCAACAAGTATATGAAGTAATATTAAATAAGAAATTATTAGATCCTGCTTTTAGAAGAATAATAGCTTCTAAAGTAGTTAAAACTGATAATATGAAAAAAGGAGAAGGTCATAGACCAAGTTATTTATTTAAATATAAAAATAAATCTTAATGATTTATTTTTTTTACCATATTTTTACAAATTTATTTTGTAGATAATTTAATTATTATTTGTTACAATTTAATCGTATAAGGAGAGATTTTTATGAAAGCAAAAGTTTTTTATTCTAAAGAAATATCACCAGAAAAATTAATTGAAATATATGAAAAATTAGGTGTTGAACTAAAAGGTAAAGTAGGTGTTAAAGTATCTACTGGTGAAGATGGCGCAAAAGGATATCTAAAAGCAGATTTAATTGGACCTTTTGTTAAAAAGATAAATGGTACAATACTTGAATGTAATACTGCATACGATGGAGAAAGAAATACTGTAGAAGATCATATGAAAGTTGCAGAAAAGCATGGTTTTACTAGCTTTGCAGAAGTAGATATTATGGATGCTAATGGAGAATTTAAAATTCCTGTACCAAAAGGATCTAAACATTTAAAATATGATTTAATTGGAGAAAACTTTAAAAACTATGATTCAATAGTTAATTTAGCTCATGCTAAAGGACATGTTATGGGTGGATTTGGAGCATCTCTTAAAAATCAATCAATAGGAATTGCATCTCGTAATGGAAAAGCTTATATCCATAGTTGTGGAAAAACTGAAAGTCCTAAATTATGTTGGGTAACACCTCATAAACAAATTGAATTTATTGAATCTATGGCTGAAGCAGCAACTGCAGTTAGAGATTATATAGATGAAAATAATAAACAAATAATTTATATTTCAGTTATGAATGCATTATCAGTTGATTGTGACTGTGATGCAAATCAAGGTGATCCAGTAATGGAAGATCTTGGAATAGTAGCTTCTTTAGACCCAGTAGCAAATGATCAAGCATTTATTGACATGGTATGGAATTCTAAAGATCCTGGAGCAGATCTTTTAAAAGAAAGAATAGATAGACAATTAGGAAGAGAAATATTACCATATGCTGAAAAATTAGGACTAGGATCAAGAGAATACGAATTAATAGAAATATAGAAAAACTTCGTTAAGAAGTTTTTTTGTTTACAATTTTATACAAATCACAAACATACTCATTTTGCAATTGTTGACACGTATCTTTTTTGTAAATTAAAATGATATTATA